>Ga0172377_10001877_pt1 | contig 21405 bp, 19 predicted proteins | sample Pumphouse3metaG_FD_119749 | JGI IMG/M metagenome (GOLD analysis project Ga0172377, IMG submission 119749) | Leachate microbial communities from a municipal landfill in Southern Ontario, Canada - Pumphouse #3 metaG | ecosystem: Engineered > Solid waste > Landfill > Unclassified | place: Canada...
AGCAAAAACGCCGTTTTTGTCAGGCGAGCAGGTCAAAAACCTTATAGATATCCCCCGCGCCCATAAGCACCACAAAGTCGCCGGGGCGGGCGTTTGACTTTATAAATTCCGCGGCGGAGTTAAAATCCCCGCAGTAGACACCCCCCGCTTTTTCGGCGAGCGTCTTCCCGTCAACCCCGCATGAGTAACCCTCTCGGGCGGAGAAAACCTCGGTGACGGCAAGGAGGTCGGAGAGGGAAAAGGAAGTCACAAAATCCCCGAACAACGCCTTAAGCCTTGTAAAGGTATGGGGCTGAAAAACGGTTATTACCCGCCCCGGGGCGATTTTTTTCGCCGTTGTGAGGCAGGCGGTGACTTCGTCCGGGTGGTGCGCGTAGTCGCTTATGACCACGGCGCCGTTTATGTTCCCGATTGTTTCAAAACGCCGCGAAACTCCGGTAAAGCTCATTAAGCCCGACGAAATATCGCTTGGCTCAAGTCCGTTCACAAAGCAGGCGGCAAAAGCGGCGACGGCGTTCTGCACATTGTGGTGACCGGGCACGGAAAGGGTGATCTTCAAGTCTCCGCCCGGGTAAAACAAGTCAAAGGTTTCATACCCGCCGGCGCAGGTTATATCGGCGGCGTAAAAATCCGCTTTGTTTTGTGTTGAAAAGTAAAACACCTCGCCGCCAAAGCTTTTAGCCGATTCCACCGCCCCTGGCGAATCAAGGTTTATGATCGCTTTTTTGGAATGCGATATGTATTTTGAAAAAGACTCTATTAGCTGTTCCAGCGAAGCGAAATAGTCAGGGTGGTCGCGGAAGACGTTTAGCACCACGGCGGTGGTGGGGTAAAACTTTAAAAACGAGTCCTTGTACTCGTCGGCCTCAAAAATAAACGTGTCCCCGTCACCAATTTTGTGACAGCCGGACGCGAAGGGAAGATGCGCGCCCACAGCGAAAGTGGGGTTTTTGCCGGGTATGAAGTCGTATATTTTTGCTATCATCCCGCTGGTGGTGGATTTTCCGTGAGTGCCGGCTACCCCGATCGACACGGGGTAACCTTTGGCTATCTCGCCCAGCAGCTCCGCCCGGCTTATAATCTCAACAGAGCGGGAAGCCGCTTCGGCAATTATCGGGTGGGTCAGGTTCACCGCGGCGGTATAAACCAAAAGGTCGACGCCGTCAAGGTTGGGGTCTGAGGTGGAATAAGACACTTCAACCTCGTTTTCCTCAAGGTTTTTGGTCTCTTTGGAAAAGTTTTTGTCATACCCCAAAACTTCTTTTCCCCATGATTTAAGAATAAGCGCAAGCGAAGACATGCTGATTCCGCCTATCCCCACAAAATAAACCTTTTTATAATTGAATAGCTTTTTCATGTAATTTTCTTTCACCATAAATTTTATGACCGGAAAAACCGGCCTTTAGTGTTATTATAGCATGTTTTTTGTAAAAAGCAATCGGCTGTTGAATAGTTTTAACATTGGTTTTCCATAATAAGGATATACGAAAAAAACCGCCGCTCCGTTAACAATCATATCTTTCCGCAAGCTTGCCGGCGGCGGACGGCAAAATAAGGCAAAGTTAATTTTTATGCAAAAAGGAGAAACAAAATGGAAATCACCGACATCAAATTGAGGAAGTATTTTCCCGAGGGCGCTCTCGAGGCGATATACTCGATAACGTTCGATAACGAGCTTGCGCTCCACGACGTAAAGCTTGTGAAAAGGGAAACCGATTATATGGTTGTGATGCCTAACAGAAAGCTTTCAACGGGGTTATACAAGGACATCGCGCATCCTATAAATTCCGCGTTCAGAGATAAAATCGCCGCGCAAATAGTAAATTTTCACAAAAATATGGTCGCCGGCAACGAAATTATATCAAATTAATACTTGATTTTATTCCCTTTGAGCTATATAATGTTAAATTAATACTACTTATATAGAAAGGGGAGAATATTCATGGCTGAAAGAAATAATGATAAATTATACAAGCTCGTCGTCACGGCATTTTTCGCGGCGATTGTGGTTGTATTGCAGGTGACGCTGGGGCTAATCACCGTGGGGGAAATTAACCTGAACTTTGTTCTTATTCCCATACTTCTTGCCGCCGCGCTGTATGGGAAGATGGCCGGCACGATTGCCGGCGGGGCGTTTGGGATTACAGTTTTTATTCAATGTATTACGGGCACTCAGGTGTTTGGCGCCATGCTGCTGTCGATAAACTGGTTTTACACCTTTGTCGCCTGCGTGGGGAGAGGGCTTCTCGTTGGCTTTTTAGCGGCCGTCATTTATCAGGCGTCGGCAAAAGCCGTCAAAAGCAGATATCTCAGAGCTCTTATCGCCTCGGTGGCGGCTCCGATAATAAACACGGGTATTTTCCTCTTGTGTTACGCCCTTATGTTTAACGAGAACATGCGCGGCTTTATGTTGAGCGAGGGCGCGGGAGCTATGTATATTTTATTTATCTTCCTCACCGGCATCAATTTTGTGTTTGAGTTCGCCTCGACGGTTATTATCGCGCCCCCGGTGGCGGTGGTGCTTGAAAAAGCTAAAAATCAACTCGCGAAAAACGGTTAACGTAGCCGTTTTCAGCGAAACCAAAGCCTAAAGGACAATTACATTCAAAACGCAGCGCATATCCTAAACAAACCTTTGTTTTAGAATATGCGCTGTTTATTTTTGAAAAAATTTTTTTCTATCTCGCCCTGCGGAGTTTTTTTAACCTTTTAATCTTCTTGGCGGAATTTTTCGGGGATTTTGAAAAGGCGAAAAAAGGCGCGACCCCTCCCGCGGCGCAGCAAACGGGTACGGTGAAAGGGAGCGAATACTCGCTTTTTGAAGTCCCCAAGCTTATAAAAGTCAAAATCGCCAAGACAAAAGCCGCGCTTATCAGCGACGAGTAAGGGTTCCCCGTTGATTTTCCGTAGTAGTAACTCCCCGCGAGCGTAGAGACAAAGGCGGCGCCCGCCGCCGACAGCCCCACAAGGTCGTTGCCCATGTCGCTCTTATAAAGCAGAAACGCGAGCGTTACCGTCAGCGCCGCGAGCGACGAAATTGTTATTAAAACAGAATACAAAAACTTTTTAATGTTAGCGGAGTTTTTCATGTTCGCCTCCCTTTATTTTTACATCACTACAATTATATTATAAAAAGCATGTCGTTATGCAAAATTAGGGCAAACGGCAGGGGGATTATTCGCCGAAAATCTCCCGCCTTAAAAAATCGGCGGCCTCGTCGGCTTTCGCAAAATCATTGGCGAAAGTATATATATTTTCAAGACCCTTGTGGCAGGACCGCGCGTCGGAGAAGAATTCCCGCGCCTGACCCAGCAGTTCTTCGTAAATTTTTTAAGAAACTTAAGTTTAGAGCGGTTTTGTTTAAGGAATTCCGGGTAGACAAAGCGGAGCGGGTTTATCTTCTTTTCGCTTGCGGATTCCATATACCGCTCGGAGAGTACAAGTATGTTGTCGCGGATAAAAAACAGCCCGGAAATTTTATTTATATTCACGGGAGAGGGAACAATGGCGGTGTTTATTCCGCGTTCAAGCGCCTGAAAACAAAGCTGAGACAAAAGAAGTTCCGAAAGCCCGCAAAAATCTTTTACTCCGTAAGTGACGGGCTTTGAGCCGATAGGCAGAAAGACAAACCCCTGCCCGCAAAAGCAAAAAGCGGGGAGGAGGGAAAATCGGAAGTCCGGCTGAGATTTCAGACGGTTTTTAATAAACCTTTCGCAAAAAACCCTAAGCTTGCCGTCGTCAACGCCGTCAGAGAGTATAAGATCCTCCGTTTCCGCCACTTTTGCCCCGGCGGTTAAAAACGAGTAGGCGCAGTCATATGACAGGCTTTTCTTTGAGTTCAGCCGTTCAAGGGTTTCTTTATTTGTTAAAAGCACTTCGGCGTCAAGGTTTTCCGAAAGATTAATTAGCGCTTCCCGCACGCCCGGCAGCGAGGGTTCAAGGACATGCGGTTTTGTGCCGTCGGCGACGGCGATTCCGCGGTCTCCAAACACAACCGCGTCAAAAGACTGCGGGTCAGACGAGCATTTGACGGCGGTGACGCGTTCGTTTTTAACCACCGCTTTGGCGAAAAGGCGCTTTAACAGCGTGGACTTCCCGCAGCCGGGCGAGCCTTTTAAAATATAAACGCAATCGCAGTTTTTGACATACCCCTCAATCAGCGGTTTATAGCCGTCGGAAGAATTAATACCGGCGAAAATTTCGCTGACCATATTTTCTTTTTTATTTTTATTTGAGATGGTTTCTCTGTCGCTTTGAACTTCCCGAGCGTTATACATGGTTTGGTCGTTATTCATTTCACGCATGCTTTATATGTTTTCCCCCCAATAAATTCTTATCATTTTCATTTTATGCCAAAACGTATAAAGTGGCTTTTTTGGTTCGTTTGACATATGTAAAGGGTGTGTTTAACGAATATATTTATATAAAACGCCAAAAAAAGGCTTTTATTTTTCTTTATTATGTGCTATAATACCATTGTAATATTACTTTGCGGCGAAAAACCCGCCTACGGCAAAAAATAAGCGCAAATATGGGCGTATAAGCTTTGTTAAAAATTTATTTGCAAGGAGGAAAACAAAGTGAGCAAAAATCTTATTATCACCATCGGACGCGAGTTTTGTTCCGGCGGGGCCGACATTGGCAAAGCTGTCGCCTTGTACTTTGGTATCCCCTATTACGACAAGCGAATAATTGACGAAACCGCCGCCGCGCTCGGCTGCGCGACCGATATTATCGCGCACTATGATGAAAAGCCCGCCAAGATGTGGGGCATTTACGGATATCAGTACGGCGCGTCTTGGTACGCCGGCGACCCCTCGTTAATTCTTCCGCCGGGGCTTAAAATTGCGGCGGCTCAGTTTGCCGCCCTCACCAAGCTCGCGCGGGGGAGCGACTGCGTTATCGTGGGGCGGTGCGGTGACCATGTCCTCAAAGACCTTGAAAACGTCGTCAGGGTGTTTGTAAGGGCGGAACTTGGCTTTAGGGTGTCCCGCGCCGAGGAGCTTTTTTCGCTGAACGAGTCAGAAGCGAAAAAACTCATAAGAAAAACCGACAAGGTAAGAGCCAATTATTACGCCATACATACCCAAAAAAAGTGGGGCGACGCTAAAAATTACGATATTGTCATCAACACCTCAAAGGTGGGGGTGGGCGGCGCGGCGGCCGCCGTTATAAAATATTCAGAAAGTTTCCGTCAATAAAAAACAGTATATTAAAGCCGCTTTAAAGCGGCTTTTCTTGTCAAGGCGGCTTTTAGCGGATTTTTGCCCGGGCATCAAACGGCTTTGTTAGTATAAAAAATTTTTAGCCATTATAAATAATCACGTTAAAGTATATATTTTTATTGACTTTTTATAGGATAATTTGTATAATGTGTAAAAACAAACCATAATTCTTTTTTATATTATTTTTATTTAAATAAAAAGGCACAACATTTGGCTTACGAATCGCGGCGTTTTAGGTTAAATTTTATAAATTACATTGACTTTGACCAAAAAAAACTATATAATAAATAGAAAATTAACAAGGGGGTATTTTGGTTATATGAAAAAGCTCATCGCTTTAATGCTGGTCGCGTTTATGGTGATTTTAACACTTGCGGCCTGCGGCGGAGGTAATGAGGGTGAAAGCAAGGCGAGCGAAGAATCTTCAAACGGCGGCCCCGTCACTTCCAATGGGTCCGAGGAGACTTCCGAACCTTCCGAGCAGCTTCTTTTACCGGACAAAAATTGGAACACCGAACTAATAATGCTTGTGCCGAATCCCAATTATTATTGCGAACACGAATTTTGGTGGGATGAAGCCGAAGAGGACGTCGTTGTCACGGCAGTTATCGAGCGCACCCGCCTTATGCAGGACAAGTACGGCATAAATCTTAACATGATATATTCCACCGGCATAGGCAGCTCAAAGGCTGAAGTTGAAAAATCCATAAGCGGCGGGCTTGAGCTGGATATTGTCGCCGACGGCGCGATGTATATGGCCGAATCCACCTTAAACGGCTGGTATTTAGACCTTTACGAGATCAACGGCGAGGTTAACGGCGGAAACGGATACCTCAATTTTGACGCCTCTTGGTGGGATCAAACGGCTATCCGCGACCTTTCAATGGGAAACAAGCTGTTCTTCCTAACGGGTGACATTTGCGTTACCGACGACGAGTCCACATGGGCTATGTTCTTTAACAAGGGAATGGTTACCGAATTCGGGCTTGAAAACCCCTATGCGCTTGTTGAGGACGGCGAATGGACGCTTGATAAGCTCCATGAAATGGCAAAGGAAGTTGTACTTAAGCATGGAGACAAAATGTCTTTTGAGCCGGCCGATGAAGACAGATGGGGAATGGTTTCTCAAACATATGACGGGCTTATGTTTATGCTTGGCTGCGGACAGTCAATGGTTCATAAGGATAATGACGACCTTCCGGTTATAAGAATTATGGAAAACGCGAACGTAAACGCTTGGAACAAAGTTTTTAACATTATGACCGACGGAGACCATGTCGGTGTTGCCGACTTTTTCGGCCATTATACTTCTGGTGTTTATGGAAAGGCTACACAAATCTTTGCTAACGGCAACGCTTTGTTTATGCCTCAGGCTATAAGCTCCGCCACCGGCTCGACGCTTCTTGAGGCGGAAGTCGATTACGGTATAATACCAATGCCAAAGTTCGATGTCAATCAGGACGACTATACCGCCTCGGGTACTGTTTACTGGCTTAAAGTGGTCGGCGTGCCCATTACAAACGACCAGAACCTTGACGCCACTTTGTTCTTCCTTGAGGCGATGGCGTATCACGGGCAAAAGATTATCACCCCCGCGTACTATGAAATGGTTCTTAAGGGTCAAAAGCTTAAAGATGAGGAATCCGAAAGAATGCTTGACCTTATTTTCAGAAACAGAACTTATGATATGTCAACGGTCTACAACTTCGGCGTGGGCAACGACGTTATGATTCAGTTCTATACTTCGCTTTTGGGTCAAAGACCGGAAAACAAAATTTCCACTGTTTATGAACAAAAGCAAAGCATATATGAGACAGCTATTGAAAACGCGATAGACGCGTTCTTAAATAATTAATTGAAAAATTTATTTTTCAATTAATTGTAACTAATTAAAAAGCGTGGTTGCGCGCGCCAAGCCGGTTTGCTCCCGGTGTACCAACGGTAACGGCCGCCGCGCGTAACCGCGCTTTATTGTTTATATTTTTTTTTAAGGAATGGTTATATTAATGAAAAAACTCTTAGCACTATTGCTTCTAACCGGGCTTATACTCCCGCTGATGACTGCTTGCGGAAAACCTTCCCCCGCGGGGCAGAACTCAGAAGACAGCGAGCCGGGGGATGAAACCTCGCAAGAAGTTTCCTATAACGAGGAAGAACTTGCCGCGCAATTGCTCGCGGCAAAAATAGACGGTATTTATACAGGCGAGCTCCCCGAAAAATATGAATATGTAAATATTATTAATGGGAATTCCTATACTATAAACCTTGAAAGCTATAAAAATTACCCCGACGACGGCAAAAAGCTGACCGACAACGACGACGCTCTCCCCGCAGACGGCGACAAATGGGTGGGTTTTCTCGGCAAAAATGATATTGAAATAATTGTCGATTTGGGCGGGCTCAAGACAAATCTCGGCGGTTTTTCAATAAATAATCTGTATGACTCGTCTTCGGGCAAAGGCGTCACAAAGACAGCCGAATTTTGGGTATCCGCCGACGGGGTTGAATATATAAAGGCGGCGACTTCGTTTAAATATCCAAGCGTTATCGGAACCAGCCAAGTTTACAAACATGCCGCCTATACGCAGTTCACTTTTGACGCCGCTTTTGTCAAGGTGGTGCTCACGGGATTTGTCTCCCAGTGGACGCTTGTGGACGGGATAAAGGTTTTTACCGTTGGTCAGGACAGTTCCTCCGACAACCAAGAATATTATATCAACGAACCGCTGCCGGAAAATATAACGGCGGAGTATTGGGATGAAACCGATGAAGATTATAACACCCGTAAAAACTTAATTTTCGGGTTAGGCCAGCGGGTTTATTCGGGCATTTCCTTAAAATCGGCTCATAAGACCGATTACTATAACACTCCCGCCGCCTCAAAAGTGCTGACAAACGGCAAGTTCGGGGATACCAATTACCTTAACCCCGCTTATTTTCATATAACTCAGGGCGCGACGCGCTCGATTATATATGACTTGGGGAAAATTTCAGAAGTCACCAAAGCCGCCGTCGGCATATTTATTTTGACTGATTACGGTATTGTGTTTCCCGACGGGCTTTCGGTGTTAATATCCGAAAACGCCGTTGACTGGCAGACGGTGCTGACTAAAGACTCAACCGATTTCCCCTATCTCTCTTATTCAAGGACTACCCTAAGTTATGATTTTGATTCCCCCTACAAAGCAAGGTTTGTAAAGTTCCGGTTTACTGTATCTGCGCTTATTTGGCTTGACGAGCTGGAGGTCTGGGGCACAAAGGCGATTTCAAGTTCCGCGAAAACTATCGTCCCCGACGAAAAAGAAGAAGAATTGGGCTACCCGTCGCCGGATTTGCTTGACGGCAGCGAGAATATTCTTCTCGCCTATAACTATAAAACCGAAAACGTTTCCGCGGGAAGAACGACAAAAACCGAATATCTGCCCTATGTGGGGTATTATAACACCGACGGCGAACTGCAAGACTTCTTTTTTGATTCGTACCTTTATCTCCCCTGCTCTACAGTCTTGCCCTCGGGCGGAAAACTGTTTACCGGGCAGGAGAAATATTCAATAAAAAGCGACTGGCTGGACTATGAAAACGACCTGTTTTTTGAAAATGTCAACGTAAACGCGCTTGAGGCGGCGGTGGAGGAGGTAAAAACAAAACTGAACCAACCGGATTATCAGGTCAATGTGTTTTTAAGCGTCTTCAACCCCGATATCAGATGCAGAAACTTCGGCGATGTGGACGGCGACGGAATAACCGAAAACATGTCGATCCTTGCCGACCGCAAAAAAGTGGTCAAATGGTGGATAGACAGACAGATAGAGAGATATACCGAGCGCGGTTTTGAAAACCAAAAGCTTGTGGGATTTTACTGGTATGACGAGTCGCTCTCGCTCTCCGAACCGCTCTACAAGCAAACTATTCTCTTTGCCACCGATTATATACACTCGCTGGGTTATAAAGCCGTGTGGATACCGTATTTGAACTCACCGGGGTTCACGCAGTGGAAAGCCATGGGCTTTGACGTTGCCAACATGCAGCCAAACTATATGTTTAACGAGGACTATACCGAAGAAGTGGTTTACTCCAACGCCCGCACAACCAAAACGCTTGGAATGGGCGTGGAGATTGAAATTTCCGGCAAGGCTATCAGCTCTGTAGAATATCACGACAGATATCTCGTTTACCTCAAAGCGGGGGTTGAGATGGGGTATATGAACGCGATTAAGATGTATTATCAGGACGCCGGCCCCGGGGTGTATTACGCCGCTTATAACTCAAGCGACCCGTATGTGAGGTCTTTGTACGACGTGACCTATCTCTACGCAAAGCGGCTGCTTACAAATTCCGGCTTTAAAGTCGCCAAAACCGAGTTTACCGTTAAAAAGAATGAAACTCTAAAAGATAAGCTTATCGGCACAAATGGCGAGGAGCTTGGCGCCGCCGTTAAAATCGCCGCCAAATACGGCGCGGTCGCCGCCGACAAAGACGGCAGTTTTATCTACATCCCCATGGCGGACTTTGTGGGCGAGGATAGCTTTATCCTAAGCGTTTCGTATGGTTTTTACACCGAAATTGTAGAGTTCACGGTTAAGATAACAAAATAATTTACTAAAACGACAAACCCCGCTGTAAGCGGGGTTTGTAAAAGGAGAGTCAACAAATGAGCGAAACTGAAAAGACAAATTCTTTAACAGTCCCGGAGGGTAACGGCTTGGTAACAGAAACGTTAAAAAGGCTCGGGAGCAGCGCTTTGTTTTTGGCGGGGACTGTTTTGTACGGCGTCGATTTTTTGCTAAGCTTAATTTTATTGTTAGCCGACAGCGAGTTCGACCCGACGATGCTGATTTTTCAAGCCCCTTCGGTTATTATTTTTATAGGGCTGCTGCACTTTTTTATTTCGGCGAGGAAGAAAAGTCTTGGCGGCCAATCATCGCTAAGCCCAAGGGGGCTTAAAGCGATAAAAACCACGCTGATTGTACTCGCTTGTATTTTGGGATTGGTTTTTATCTATTTTATTATTGAATTTTTTAACGCCGTGGGAACCGGCAGCCTGACCGCTTACTTTGACGAAATCGGAGCGGGTTCGTTGCTTGAAGAATATAACTTTACGGAAGATTTTATTATAAAAGTTTTTGGGGCGGCGATGTTCATTCTCGGGGCGATTGTCGCGGTTTATTTTGTGTTCGCGCTAATCTCCCTCAGCCGCCTTATAAAAGCGGTATCGGGCCGCTCGGCAAAGAAGATCCCCGTTTTAATGGCCGTTATATTGCTTATAATCGCGGCTTTTTTGCTGATAATGGTGTTTACGGCGGATGAGTTTTCCGTAACTGCGCTCTTGACTTCGATCCCCGCGGTGCTTTCAAACGCGTTGTTTATGATTATGATATTTAAATATAACAGCGAAATGAGCCTGCTTTGGTTCGCCGGCGCGGGAAAAGCCCAATAAACCGCAAAAAAAAAACAAACGCTTTAAGTTTTTGCTTAAGGCGTTTGTTTAATGGTTTATTTTCCTTTAAGGTCTTCAATGCAGGTCTTGCATATTGGCTTTTCGTGAAAATAAGACAAGTCGTCCGGATTGCCGCAGAACGCGCAGACAGGGACATATTTTTTGATAATGATTGAATCGTTTTCCGTGTAGAATTCAAGCTTATCATTTTCGTTGATGTCAAGCGCCTTGCGGATTTCCATCGGTACGACAAGGCGACCCAACATGTCGAGCTTTCTAACATAGCCCGTAGATTTCATAGTGAACCTCCGTTTGTGGTATTAAATGACAATATTCTAATGTCCTTAGCGGTTTTTGTCAATAGAAAAACTAAAATTGTTATAATTCGCAAACAAGGTTTTCAATCTGTTCACAAATGAAATCAGGGCGTAACAAATCGTCAACATCTAAGAGGTCATGTCTTGTAGTCTCCCCCGAAAGCACCAAAACTGAAGTTATGCCGTTTTGTTTGCCCAGCGCGATATCCGTGTAAAGCCTGTCTCCCACGATAACGGAAGAAGCGGGGGAAAAATCAACCCCGGCTTGTTTTATAAGGTAGTCCGCGGTCTCGCGGAACGGCTTGCCAAAATAACGCGGGCTGACCCCGGTAGCGGCGGTTATAAGGGCGCAAATCGCGCCGCTGTCAGGGATAAATCCCCCCACGACGGGGCAGGTGAGGTCGGGGTGAGTAGAGTAAAACAGCGAACCGTTTTTAATAAGATGACATGCCTTGACAAGCTTTTCGTAAGTCAGGGTAGTGTCAAACGAACTCACCACAATATCCGCGCCGTCGCCGTCAGTCAGTTTTACCCCGGATTTTTCAAAAGTGCTTTGGAGAGCGGGCGTGCCGACAAGATAAACTTCTTTGCCGGGGTGGTTTTTCTTTAGAAAATCTACCGTCACGTCGGCGGACGAAAACAAGTCGTTTTCTCCTACCTCAAAGCCTAATCTGTTAAGCTTTTCATAGTACATGCCTATGCTCTTTGACGCGTTGTTGGTAAAAAAGATAATTCTTTTGCCAAGCCTTTTAGCCCTCGCGACAAACTCTCTCGCCCCCGGCAGGGGAGTTTCGTCAAGATAAATTGTGCCGTCCATATCGAGTATGTAAAGCTTTTTGTCTTTTAGTTTTCCGTTTATGGGGTGTTCCATTTTTTTGGGGGCGTTCGCCCGTCCGCCTTTCCGTTTTGATATTTTGCCGATTATTGATTTCCTTATAAATATATACTAATTCGGGGAAAAAAGCAACATAAACAAAAATACAAAAAAACATTGAAACGCACCCATTATAATGGTATACTGTTTTTAGCGTTTAATGACCGAGCGCTCCGCTGAAGATTTTTACAGGCGGACGACACCAAACATCTTAAAAATTAACAAGGAAGGTTGGTATATAAAATGGCGGTACACGGCGGCAGGTTTTACATAAGTGTTGACCTTGAGGGCATAACAGGCGTTATAGGGGAATCCGGCAAAGGGCTTGACTTTTCCACCCCCGGCTACGCTTATGCGAGAGTACAGGCAACCCGCGAGGCAAACGCCGCGGTAAAGGCGCTGTTTGACAGCGGCGCGAGCGAAGTTTGGGTTTGGGACAGCCACGGCAGGGGGTATAACCTTAACTATGACGAGCTTGACCGGCGGGTTAAAATCGTTATGGGGGCGGGGAGCAAAAAGCGCTTTCCCCTCATAGAAACCGGTTTTGACGGCGTTTTGTTTATAGGCTACCACGCCTATGACGAAAAAGCCGCCGTCCTCTCTCATGTCTATTCGTCGTCGACATACCAATACCAGAAAATAAACGGAGCCTTTGTGGGCGAGGCTCAGATAGACGGAAGCATAGCGGGTTTACATAATACTCCCGTCATTTTCCTTTCGTCCGACGACATTTGTGTGGCTCAAGCAAAAGAAAGCTTTGCCGGTATTGAGACGGTGACTACAAAAATTTCGCTGGCGTGGAACAGCTGTGTTTCAAATCACCCCGCTTCGGTTTGCGGGGAGATATACAACAGTGTTTTAAGGGCCGCTGAAAAAGCCCATAAGTTAAAGCCATATGTTATTCAAACGCCGTTTGAGTATGAAGTGCGGTTTAAGCGAATCGAATACGCCGAATCCTCGCCGCTCCGCTCATTTGACAATAAGCCGTTTGAAAGGGTTGACGCCTATACGCTCAAAGGCACCCTTGCCAGCCCGGAAGATATCTTTTAGCATCCCGAACAAAGTGAAAGAAAACTAAATGAAAAAAACAAAAGAACTAAAAGCGCGAATAAAACGAATTAAAAACGACAAGAGAAGAATGCTCAGAGTCGTCGAGTATTTTGACTTTTCGGGGATTATAGAGGGCTCGCCCGTTCAGGTTCAGGAGGGGTATATCGTCAGCGATATCGCGACAAATGAAATTTTCGCCTCGTTTACCTTTCAGAACCTCTCAAAAAACAGCGTCGTTTCGCTTTCGGTAAGGCTGCTGCTCTACCAAAACTCAAACCTTCCCTACATAAAAATCCCCTTTGTTTATTCGGAAGACGAGTTTACCCTCGGCGTAAGGGAAAGGCCGGGGAAAGTTAAAAAGCCTTTTTACGCAAGGCTTTTTAAAAGGGACGGCATTGCCGGGGATATTGAAACCTATGAGTCTTTCGGAAGAGCGTCTTATATTAAAATCCCCGAGGCGTACTTCAGAAAAGCCGCGCTTGAAATAGTAAATGTTGTCTACGCCGGCGGAAAAGAACAAAAAATCGGCGTTATCGTCGCCAATAAGTGCAAGAGAATTTCCGAACTCGACGACGAGAAGAAATACGCCTTTTCCAAAGTCAACATATACTCGGGCGCGGAGGAATTCCACCCGTCGCGGGTTATTCCCGTGGTCACGCAGGAGGTTTGGCTCTGCTGCTGCGGCAATAAAAATATACTGGCCGACACAAAGTGCCGGGTCTGCGAAAGAGACCGCGATTGGCTGCTTCAAAACATTAACGAGACAAATCTTGAAGAAACCGTTAAGGTTTTAAAGCGGGAGAGCGACCCGCACCTCCGCGACAAAGCCGGTTTTAATAATTCCAGACGGGAAGAGACCGACAAAGAGATAGAAGAAAAGATAAAGTCATATGAAAAGGTAATTCAGCGCCTCGCGGAAGAAGAGCGAATAAAACAGCGCAAGAATAAAATGATAGTGCCAAAGATTTTACTTTATTTCGGTGTTCTTTATCTTATCGTTTATTTGCTCCAGCTCTTTTTCAGTTGACATAATTATATTCGGATCAAAACAATTTTTTACTATATATATTTTGCGGATAAGGAGACATTGCGATGAGACACATTAAAAACAAACAGTTTTCTTCCCCGATTATGTCAACCGCGCTTAGTATTTTCATTTGCCTTTTGCTTACGCTTGGGGGTTTTCTGCTTTCGTCCTGCGGGGGGAAGACCGGGAACGAGTCGTCACAAGGGGTGAAGTCTGAAACGCCGGTGTTCAGCGCCGCGGAAAGCGGGGAGCCCACTAGTTCGTCCCCGATAATCGAAGACGATTTCGGTGACAGGGATATTATCTTTTTGACTATCGGCGGGGCTAATCAGGTTTCGGAAGTCATATTTAACGAGACGCTCTCCGAAGGCGAGCAGAGCTGGATGACAGTTGCCGTCAACGAGGCGATAAGGGAGCGGAACAACCGCGCCGAGTCATATTTAAACTGCCACATAAAAGAATTGGCTATCACGTCTGACCGCGTGGGCAGGGAAATGCTCTCGTATGTCAGAAACGAGCTTGCCGGGGGGCAGCATACCTTTGACATATGCGCGCCCTCTATTTATGACTGCGGCACGCTCGCCGCCGAGGGCAGCTTTTTAAACCTTATTGAAATACCCTCGCTGAACACCCAAAACCCTTGGTGGGATCAGTCTTTCAACAGCTCCATGACCATTAACGGCTGTTTGTATTTTACCCTCGGCGATATCGGGCTTTTCAATAAAAACGCCACACCGGTGGTTTACTTCAACAAAAATCTCGCCGGCGATCATGGGCTTGAACCATCGGTTCTTTATGGGCTTGTCCGTGACAACAAATGGACGTTTGACAAAGCTTATGAATACGCAAAACTGCTCAGCGTAGACGTTGACGATAACGCCGTAATTGATTTTAACGACAAAGTGGGCTGGGCGGGGCAGGCCGACGACACATGGAACTTCTTTTTCGCCTCGGGGGAGCGGATAGTGACCCAAAGCGGGGAAAAAACCCTTGAGCTCACCATGTTTGGCGGACGTTCGGTAAACGTCGCCGAAAAGATGTATACAATGTTCCGCGACACAGACCATTATATTTCCGCCAACAATTATTTTAACGTTTCGGGCACGCCCACATACGAATGCACGGGGAAAGCGTTTTTGGAGGGGCGGGTAATGTTCTTCTCTGACAACATGGCTTTTATGCATTTCTTCGCCGGCATGGACGACGAATTCGGAGTTCTCCCCACGCCAAAGTTTGACGACGCTCAGGACGATTATTTCTCGCTTATCAACCCTTGGACGGGCAACGCGTTCGCCCTCCCCGCCGTTCTTTCGGAAGAAGACGCCTATTACGCGGGGGGACTGCTTGACGTAATGGGTTATTACTCGGTCGAAACGGTGGCGTACGAATACGTTCAGCGCACGCTGAAGTACCAGAAGACGCGAGACGATGACTCGGTGGATATGATTCAGCTTATCTTTGACACCCGCGGCTGTGACATAGGCATTATTTACAACATCGGGCTGTCGAGCGGGACGAGTCTCCCCACCATGCTTCAAAACCTTATGAACTCCCCGGGCTCCACTTTTACCGCCGCTTATGAGGCGATCGCCACGGCGGCGCAGCTGGATTTAGACGAGGTTATTGATCTTTACACCAAAAACGGTTAAGGTGTTTTGGGTTTTGGTTTTTGTTTTTGTTTCTTTACCCGCTTTTCTTTTTCGCCTTGAATTTCGCCTGAGTAAAGCGGCGTTTGGTAGATATCTTTAAAAGAATCGACTTCATGCGGGCTTTCGGGGACATGCGGGGTAAGCCCCGTACATTCGGTTGTGGACGCCACGCTTTTTGTTAAGCTGTCGTCGTCATCGCCGGGCTTTTTCGGCAGAAGCACTTTCTCATTTTGCATTTTTTTACCCTTCCTTTCTATATTAAATTTTTGTTTTTTTCAGGAGACAAACACATGGATGTTCAAACTACCCCAAACGTGGAAGTTAAAAAGGTCGTCACCAAACGGGAACAAAAGCAGTTTTTGTCCTTTGTGCTGAATTTATACAAGGACAACGCGTATTTTGTTCCCCCTATTTACGGGGATGAGAAAAAAATATTCAAAAAGAGTTATTTTTACTACGAGACGGCAAGGGCGGAATATTTTCTCGCTTTCCGCGGCAAAACTGTTGTCGGCAGGGTTTCCGTGTTGGTTCAGGACTTGGCAAACAAAAAATACGGTGAAAAACGGGCGCGGTTCACGCGTTTTGACTGTATTGACGACAAAGAAGTCGCCTGCGCGCTGCTGAAAGCCGCCGAAAATTGGGCGAGAGGTCAGGGAATGGACACCATTTGCGGACCCATGGGGTTTTCAGACCTTGAGAGGGAAGGGCTTTTGATAAGCGGTTTTGAGGAGCACCAGACTTTTGAGGAACAGTACAATTACCCGTATTATCAGGCTTTGATCGAGAGCTGCGGCTATATAAAAGACGTGGATTGGTTTGAGCTCAGGCTGACAAAGCCAAAAGACGAATATTACGAAAAGCTCCGTCAGCTAAGCGAGGCGACGCTGAAAAAGTTCAAGCTTCATATAGGGAGCGCCAAGACTAACCGGGGTTATATAAAAAAGTATCTCACCGGGGTTTTTGACCTTCTTGACAAAGGGTATTCCGGGCTTTACGGCACTTTTCCGCTTACCGAAAAAATGCGCATTAGCATCGCGAACAGCTTTAAGCTTATTATAAACAAAAAATATTGTATGGTTATTTGCGATGAAAACGAAAAGCTTGTGGGGTTTTCCCTTGGAATCCCCGGTATCGGCAGGGATCTTCAGAAAAGCGGGGGAAGACTTACCCCTCTTTGCGTACTGAAACTGCTGAGGACGAAATACTTCCCCAAAACCATTGACTTGGGGCTTATCGCGCTGGTGCCGGAAATGCTTAACTCAGGGGTGAATTCCGTTATGATTTACGAGCTGGCGCGGATAATGAAGACCACAAATATTGAGTATTTTGAATCAAATCTCACCCTTGAGTCAAATGAAAAAGTCAGATCCCAGTTTAAATATTTTGATTATGTCATACATAAAGTAAGACGCTCGTTTGTCAAACCGTTGCTATAAGAAAACAAAAAAGCCCCGATAAAGGGGCTTTTTTGGGGGGACGCTCAATAATTTTCGTAAGCGTCTATAACTTCATCAATAGCCAGATTAATACTGTCTTTCATGGATTCAAGCGTAGAAGAGATATCGGTGGATTTCTTTGATATCAAAGTCGTGAAAATGTTGTTAAGGCCCGAAAAGCCATAGACAATGGCGGGGTCGTATAAGATATTGTTAAATATAAGGTCAAGCATGCGCTCGGAAGCCTCGTCTTTAATATCCTTACCCTTAAGCACCACGTTGTAATAAGCGTTGGAAATATTGTTTTTGCCGCCGATCGCCATGAGTTCGCACATATAAGCGGAAAATTCAGGATCCTTTACGCAGAGCGGCAGGCATGTGCCGTATGCCGAATAAGCCGAGCATTTTGTAAAATAGCCGTCCTGTTCCTCGTCATATTTCGCGGCGGGGATAATGCCGAACTGCGCGTCATACGGCCTTAGCTTTTTAATGGCAGAGAAGTGGAACAGCATAAACAGCGAGCGGTCTTCCCCGAAAACTTTAACAATCATTCCGTAAATATCGCTTCTGTCGGTCCAGTCGGCAACCGTGGCAAGCCAAGTCTTTGTCTCTATGGAAATAGTCAGCACCTTTTGGGCGACGTCGATTGATCTCTGCGTGCTCCCCAATGAAAGCATGGGCTTGTTGTCGGCGTCTTTGGTGACAAGCTGTTCGCCCGAACCGTAGAAGAAAGACGGACCGGTGTCAACGCAGCCCCAAAGGTCGTTTTCGTCCATAACGCCGTCGTCAACGAGCTGAGTCGTGATTTCTTTGCTCATGGAGTAAAGCCTATCAAGCGTCCATTTTCCCTCATCGACGATTTGATATAAGTCAACGCCGGGGAAGTGGTCGTTAAGCAGCGTTTTGTTAAAAGCCACGCCGGAAGACACGATCTTTTGCATAATAGACATATCGCCGGTGGTGAAATAAACCCTGTCGCCGATCGACATGGATTTTGTCGCGTTGTCATCCCACCAAGGCGCGTCAAGATCGATATAATCGGAAAATTCGCAAAGGTCGTAAAGCACGCCCTCCTGCGACAGCACCGCGCAGGCGCTCATAAAAGGCATCGCGGCGTCGAACATATCGCTGTACGCCGACATTTCGGCTCTGACCGTGGCAAGCACGTCCGGGACGGGGATAGCTCTGACTGTAATGCCGTAATTGTCGGATATCCAAGCATTTCGCGTGTTCACTCCGTCGATGATAGCTTGGTCGGTGGTGTCGTAAAGGGGTTCGATTTCTTCTGAATAATAGGTTTTTTGGGATTCGTCGGAATAGACCAGTACCCGGAACTCTTCGTATGATTTCCAGTCGTCATCAAACGCCGGGAGGTGTTTGGCGGAATATATTCCCGCCTCGTCCCTATACGGGTCGTCTTCGGTGCTGACCGGTTCGCTGGTTTGGGAAGCTTCTGAACCGGCGGGAACGCTTTCTTGGCCGCTTGAGTTTTCATTGCCGTTATCCGCGCATCCGGCAAGAATGGCGGAGATTAAAACAAAGCATAACAGAAGGCAGGCAATTGCTTTTAGTCGCATAAACAAAACCCTTTCTTTCAGTTGGTTTTTACTAACGCTTTTGGGAAAACAAACTCCCCGTAAATGTTAGCCAAATGTGATAAAACCATAAATTTTTGTATAAAAAAGTATATCACGCTCAAAAATATAAAATGTTAAGTTATTGTAAATTTAAAGAAATAGTGGGTTTTATTTGCGCAAAACCCGGTAAAATTCCGAAATAATAACGGCGGATTTATTATTTTTAACGGCAACCCCCGGCAGAGCTTGTTACAGCAAATTTATGGCCTTTATATTTATTCGATCAGTAAATTACAAAAGGAGAAAAACCATGTGCTGCAGATATTATGTACCCGAAGAAATGAGCGAATTTATGATTTTAAAATATCTTGATTCCCTTGAGCGGAAGAGAGCGAAAAGCGGGGAGATTTATCCGACTGACCTTGCCCCGGTGATTAAATGGGAAAACATGCCTGCCGTTTCCGCTATGCGCTGGGGTTTTAAGATTCCAAAAGGGGTGGTTTTTAACGCGAGAGGGGAAACGCTTGAGGAAAAAAACCTGTTTCGCCCTCATTTGGAAAACAGAGTGGCGGCGTTTTGCGGCAAATACTATGAATGGCGGGAAAAAGTCAAATACGCCGTAAAGCGGGAAAGCGGCAGGGCTATCTTCCTCACCGGGTTTTACCGACCCGGGGCCGGAGGGGAGAATGAGTTTACGATAATAACCGTCCCGCCGAAAAAAGCCATTTCGGATCTCCACGACCGTATGCCGCTGGCGCTTGATGAAGAGATCGCGATAGAGTGGGTGAGCGGGAGATTGAGAGATATATCCGAGCTTTATTCCCACACCCCGGACGACCTTTACTTTGAAAAAGCCATATAAAAAAGCGAGCAAAGCTAAGCGGCACATATTACCGCCTTTTAAATATACTGAGAGTGACAAGCGGAAACGGGAAAAGCATTCAATGTGAAAGCAAAATTTATGCGAAAAGCATATCTTCGGATGATTTTTGTCTTATTTTAAATTCTGTTTTGGTGTAAAGTGTCACCAACGGTTCCTTCTTGTCATAGTATATAGAAGGAAGGAGGATTCACTATGGGATGCTTTGATTCGTTCTTCGGTGGCCAGAACAGCTGTTGTTGGATTATCATTCTTATTGCGATTGTCATCCTTTGTTGCTGCTGCTGCTAAGAAAACATAAAAACGCCCCTTTGCCCGGAGGGGTGTTTTTTGCCACGCAGGGCGCACCTTTCGCATAAAGGCAAATCGTTGTAAAAAACGGGGATATTCAGGGCTGTGAAGGACCGGAAACACAAACACTCTTCATTACTCCTTGCCTAAAGCAAAAAAGCAGGGAGGGTTTTTGGTCTTTAATATTCAAGGCCAAAACATATTATAACATAAAAAACAAAAGATAAAGCAAAAAAAATCTGTTTATAAACCGACCGCCCGCGAAAGCGGGCGGCCTTTTGTAAGACTTGTTTTAGTTAAACTATACCTCAACCCATACGCCGGGGGTGGTCAAGGCCTTGTTTCCGGCTTCGATTATCCCCATTATGGCGACGGTTTCGTCGTGCGCCGCCTTGATGTCGCCCGTTCTGAAGAAGTCGCACATCGCGGTTATAAAGTTGGGGAAGTAATTTGACATCTTAGGAATGATATTTGTTTTGCCGTCAGCATAGCTCACCGTCATTGAAAAATCAATTCCTACCCAGCCGTAATGCGACATAATCGCTCGGCGGCCGCCGGAAAACTCAATTACAAGCGACTCGTATTTGCCGGCGCCCACGGACATAAGCCTTTTTACGTCGCTCCCCATAAGTATCACAATCGGCTCGATTTGATGAATGGCGTAGGTGTCAAAGCTCCCCGGCCCGCGGGAAGAAACAAAGCAAATATCATCTTTGGCAAAGCCCGACAGCTCTTCCGAAAACCGCAGCGCGGAGCTTGAGAAGAACGGGGTGGAGTGGGCGGCCGCCAAATCTACAAGATCTTGGGCGACTTCTTTTGACAGCGCGAAGGTCTTGTCTACATAAACGCGTTTTCCGCTTCTCAGCGGTTTCTGGCAAAGGTCCCAGTGGCGTTCGGGGTGGTCGGGGGAGAGGACTATAATAACGTCGGATTTTTCCACGATTTCGTCAATCGTACCGCATTTTTGAACTCCGAACTTATTACACCACTCGTCGGTTGTCATCCCGCCCTTGGGGGAATCGATTTCGCCGTAGGCATAAGCTACCTCAAACTCGCGCCCGGCGGCGTCTTTAATAAATTTGGGGTAGTTGAGCGCGTGCCATTCGTCAAGAAAGTAATCAATAAAACCTATTTTTTTAATCCTTGACTTTTCTTTCAAAAAATCCACCGCCTTTTTAATGTCGTCATAGGGGTTTTCCCCGCACTCGCGCTCGATTGTAAGAAAACCGGTGTATCCTATATCGTCAAGCGCTTTTAAATATTCGTCATAGTTGACCCCGCCCTCGCCGAGCGGAAGCTCTTTAAAATAGTCTTCCATTCTCATGTCTTCAATTCCGCCCTCGGCAAAGAAGGTGTAAATGAGTTTCGGCCGGGTTTTTTTGATAAGCACTCCGTCTTTGGCGTGGGTATGGACGATAAAGTCCCCAAGCGTACGCACGGCTTTCGCGGGGTCTTCGTCGGTTACCATAACCAAGTTCGCCGGGTCAAGGTTTACCCCGATACCCTTTGAGCCCACATCAAGAATAAAGTCGCGCAGCGTCTCGGGCTTTTCAGGGCCGGTCTCAATGGCAAAAGTCACGCCGATTTTCGCGGCGTAGTCGCCTATCTCCTTGCAGGCGTTTTTCATCCTTTGGTAGGTTTC
>Ga0172377_10001883_pt1 | contig 21378 bp, 28 predicted proteins | sample Pumphouse3metaG_FD_119749 | JGI IMG/M metagenome (GOLD analysis project Ga0172377, IMG submission 119749) | Leachate microbial communities from a municipal landfill in Southern Ontario, Canada - Pumphouse #3 metaG | ecosystem: Engineered > Solid waste > Landfill > Unclassified | place: Canada...
CAAATGGTCGGCTTATTGCCTTTGCTCAGTCCGGAAGCGGGGCCCGGACCATGTACTCTGATGATAAGTGTACAACCTGGGCAGAGGTTGCCATACCCGCAGATATTGCAATTAATAACCTCTTAGCCTCTGCCTTCTCTCCAAGCCTCAACCGCATAGTTATAGTAAGCTATGGAGGGTCAGCCAGCAAAAGGGTAATGTATACGGATGACTTCGGGCTTACCTATGTATCGGTAGCAAGTCCAGCCCAGAAATGGACCGGGGTAATATGGGCCGAAATAATGGGCCTGTTCGTAGCTTGCAGCGAAGACGGTACACAGCAGATAATGACAAGCCCTACAGGCTTAGAAGGGTCATGGACCTTACAAACCACCCCCTATGCATATTCGACGGTATCAGAGGGCACAAGTACCGTAGTTAAAACCGTTACCGATAAAACAGAAGCGGGATGGAATTATACAACCCTAGCAACCGCGTACACTGATAAAGTCAACCCTATGAAGGTCTTTACTATCGCAGCCCCAGGAACGGGCAATCATATAAGGGTTGACAAGGTAAACGCCAGGTTAAGGATAATTACAACAGGGCCAACCGCTTACTTAAAAGTCACCGCTAAAACGGCAACGATAGCAGAAACAACCTTAGTAGAATGGACCGAAACAGCGACAACCTACCAGCAAAAAGGTTATGAGTGTGCTTTCGAAGGAGCAGCAGGCGAGGCCGTAACATTAACTTATTACCTAAAATCAACCTCCGGAAGTGTAAGGGCAGGGGCCGACAACATGGGTTATACTGCCTCTGAAATGACAGCAGGCTCAAGCAGTATAACCTATTACCGTAACCAGTGGAGAGATATAACTTACTCCCAGGATCTTAACCTAGCTGTCGTAGTCTGCCAGGATACAGCAAACGTTAACTATGTAATGTATTCAAGTACAGGCGGGAACTGGTATCAAACGGAATCTATAGCGCGGCAGGGCTGGGTAAGTGTCGAATACTCGGACGCCCGAAAGGCCTTTATTTCCGTGGCTACCTCGGGAACCGACAGGGTCCAGTTTTCCGAAGGGTACGGGGACCTTATAAACCTTCCTCCGAGCCTGTGGGTAAAGGTAGAAGACGGCGAAGAAGCCAGTGACCTTTATACTCATGATAGCGGTAGGTCGGTACTTCTCAAAGGGGACGGGGTAAAAGAAAACCCTGGATACATTTATCAAAAGTTGCCCTTTGATAGCCTTTACGATGCAGGCGAGCTTTATATTATGCTGGCTTATGCTCACCTGGAAGGCCTTACAAAGGGGTCGTACCACGTCGATTTATATGCAGGCGGGACCATCATAAAAGAACTGGTCTGGGATGCGAACACCGAAGACACGACCCCAAAAGAAATAAGGTTCAGGTTCGACCAGATCCCGAGCAGCGTATACATAAGGGTAAGAGGGGCAGACACTCCAAATAAGGGCAGCCTGTTCTATTGTGGTTATACCCTGGTCTCTAAGGTCAGCGAATACGAAAACGAGGACGTTGGGGCCGAAATAACAACCGACGGTTATTATGACTGCATCCCTAACGTAAAAATAAGAGGCGTAGGGGCTAAAACCACCTCTGGGACCTCTGGCAGGATAATCGAGGATACGGATTCCGACATATTCACAACGACCTCTATAACCTATCAGCTTATAAAAACGGTAACGCTTCCGGCCCTCACCGGTGGTTCAGCTTACCAGCTTAACAGGATAGCCTTTGATTTCAAAACCAACAGCACAGGGGCCTATATATATTGTAAAACCACTATTAAGGCGGCTTCACTGTATGGAGGAAAAGAAACAGATATATCTCTGAATACAACTAACCTAACGAGCTACCAGCACCGTATATACGATTTGCCGTGGGAGCTAATAACAGCCACTAATGAGCCTGTAACTTTTAAATGGTATATTCGGGTTTCAAAAACCGGCTATACGGGCTTCGCTACAAAGCTTTACCAAAAATTCACAGAAGTTATAGATCAGTCTGTAGCTTCAGCGACCCCTATATACATCTATAATAATTACGACCCTCGCCGGGTACTCCAGCTATGTAACGGAATACCGCCGGGGTATATGGTTGAAGTTAATAAGGACAGTACAGGCAGTATAAGGTATGTCGAGCCCTTCGAGGATGACCGTTACCTTATAAACGCTTATGATCTGTCCGGATCTGTAGCAAGGGACGACACAACCCAGACTATATTAATGTCTCAGAACTCGTACTCAATATATAAATTTGATACGTTGTACGCGGTGGCTGGGATACCCTTCTTTAAGTGTTACGCAGTCGCAGGAAATCCACAGATAAGCATTGCAAGGGACAACGGAGGAACACCAGGAACCTTTTACCCTGTGGATGCTAACACTACCCAGACCCTAGAAAAGGCCGAGGTATTCCGGCAGCTAGACAAACAGGGGACTCTAAGTATAAGGGGCCTCAATGTGTTCTATGTAAAGATTGCCCCAATGTCAGGGCAAACCCTCACAATGGGCCAAATGTTAATTTATGCAGCCCTGGACACAATAGACGCCCAGAGGATCTTAATATATGTCAGCCAGAAACCGAACAGTATAGGGGTCCAGGTTGAAGGTGAGGGTAAATGCTCCGCCATCCTGAGCCTCGAATACAGGAAGACTCAGATACTACCGTGAGGAGGCCAAAGCATGATAAGAATACAAGACTTCCAGCTAAGGCTTCAAAACCCGGTTACCGGGTCTATCCTTTACCCTCCTGTCCGGACGTTCTCAACAGAGGATGCCTTACCCTTTGAGAACGCGCCCAGCGCATCAATAGAGGTCCTTTCGAGTACAACCCTTAGCGACCTTCGTACAGTCTCTCTAGTGGAGTTTGACGACATCGTAAGGCTAAGAGGGTCCATAAGGTATAACCCAAACGATACGCCGGTATTCGTTGACATCTTCGAGGGCAGAGTTCAAAATATGACAAAAAACACAGGAAGCGGCAACACTGTAAACCTCGAATGTGTCGGCCACATATCAGAGACTTTTAAAAACCTTCAAAAGTATAATTACTCATGGTATGAAACCGATATAAAAGACGTCCTTACCTACATCTCTAACCCGGGGCATAAACTAGGCCGTATAGAATACGACCCGGCTTTAATCGACTCGACCATGATATACGATTATAACATAGAAGAGTATCAGGTAACCTTAGCTGACGTATTACAGGACTTTGAAAAGCTCGCAGCTTATGAAAAATTCTTCTCTACAAAACAGATTTATGATAAATGGGGCACTCTCCAACATTGTTATTTAACATGGGAACCAGTCGCAACAGTCCCCACAACAATGTATAAAGTTAAAGAGGGCACTAACCGGCTTATATCGGCAGACGTAACCGTAATAGGCGAGGACGTTGTAACATACAGATACGTAAGGGGAGGCACAAACAACTATAACGAACAGTATAAAGGTGAGTCCTCCGACGCCCTGGCAATTGCTAAGTATGGCCCCAGAGAATCAATAGATACTTACACATGGATTAAAAATAATAATACATGTGGTGAAATAGCATACGGGCAGCTTCAAGTATCTAAAGAGCCAGCAATATCTATTCAGGTCGTTTTAGAGGGAACGCTCGACGCTAAATTAGGCCAGCTAGTAAGTGTAGATCTGCAAAGCCTCGATATAAAAGGGGTATATGTTAACGGAAACTACCCGGTCTTAAAAGTCCAGCAGCAGCTTAACGACTCCGGAGAATCCACAACAACCCTAGACCTTAACCACATCAAACCAGACGAAAACCTTTATAGGTTCAGCGTTACTAAGCAGGTCCAGACCTGCGCCAAGAACCAGAGGAAAACACAGGCGGCAGAGCTACCACACGATTAAAAAAAGTTACAGGTATTTTCTATACCTGATAGTAGTATACTTATACTTTACATATCTGTAAGGATGAGCAACCCAGTAACAGACCTTAGCCTTTAAGGGCCAGGTATGATATTTAAGAAAACATCTTCCTTCATACCGAGAACGCCATCTAGCTTTTTATACTCAGGTTCGAGGGCCGAGCCTGTCTTTTTAACACCGGTACAATCTAACAAAAATTCAAAGTCCATTTTTTTACACCTCATTCCACAAGCTCAGGGGCCGTTTTTAGTAAGTTCATCCTTTTAGCGGCCTTTGCGGCATCAAAAGCAGGCCACAGAAAGGCAACAGGGAGCATAAGCCAGCCTATAACAGGGACCAGGCAGCACAGGAAGAACATAAATAGGTATATACCGCCCTTACTGCTATTCCCCAGGTAAACAAAACCTAAGCCTGGGATAATATTTAAAATAGCTGCAAAGGCGGGGTTTTTAAAAGGGGCCTGTATTTCAGCCTCAAGGCAATCCGGACATAGGCCATGACTAGCATAAGCACTTAATACTTTATGCCCGCAGTCGAGGCAGCGTACCTTATTAGAATTCAGGTAAACTACCGACTCACAGACCGGGCAAGAGTGCCCGGAAAACTCATTCCCGCACGTTTCACAGATCATATTAAACGCCCCTATCCTCAATATCCGGAAACTGCAAGCTGCCCTTATCATGGTCTTTAACTGATTGATTTACCCTGTTACCGTCAAACGTCGGCTTTGTTTCGTCTTTCATAATATCAACCCTTGATATACGCGGATTCCTTCCAAAATTAACGATATTCGATTTTCTCATATATTTACAATGTTCTCCTTTCGGAGTGGTCAATTTTTCAGTATAACCGTCCTCAGCGCATACCGAGGCACTAGCGCAGCCCCGGCAGTCATCAAATGGGATGTAAGCCATTATTTAACCTCCAGACTTACCCGGCTGTGGGACGGTGTCATACTTACCAGGGCCTCCGGTACGTTATTAGCCCTTGCCCTGGCGTCTTCTTCCATACGTTCAAAAAGCTTCTCCACGGTGTGACCCTCCGACGGGGTATTAAGCAGGATGACTTTATCAGTTATGATAATATCATCAAGCACATAATTTTTATTAAAGGTATTAATATAATACTTTCTGTCGCGAGCTACACCAGAAAAACCCATATAAAAATCATGGAATCGGTAATTAACCCGGTCATCATCTAAACCGAGGCCATGCATTAAAAGGGCTTCAAACCCGCTATCAGTTTTTTGAATAATCAGTGTGTTAATATTCAAACCTCCTTAACAAATGAGTAAAAGTAAAAACGGTTTAATAACATATAAACGTTTTCACCATACTTCAGATGATTAGCTTTATATACTTATAAACCGTTTTTAACTTTGGTGATTTACCAATGCAGTATAAAGAAAGGCAAATAACTGTTAAGGATACGCGGATTGACTATACAGCCGGTATGATTATCGGCTGGGTTACTTTGATAGCTGGTTTTTGTGGTCTTATGTGGTTCGCGGTGGTATAATGCCAAGAAACTACACAGTGAGGAACCATGAAACACAGAACAAATCAAATATCTAACGTATTTGGAGACAACCCAAGAACTAACCTACTGTATGAAATCTTTGAGCTAACCAAAGAACAAAAACCGATATACAGGGAAAAACTGGTAACGCTAACGGGCTACACGGCCCAGACTATATTTACTCATACTAAAGAACTGGAGAAGGACGGTATAATAAGCTTTGAAAAAGGCGAAGGGTCGAACACGAGGTATATAATGTTAAACCCTACAATCTTTGATAAGTTAGCGGCCTTCCTCTGGGATGAGGAAGAATATGATAGATATAATTGACGCCTCAAATGTATCAACATCGGCAGGCCTCCAGAAGCTCTTTGATAAATTCGAAGGCTCAGGAGGTCAGTTTAATTTTGCTAAAAAGCAAAATATCACCGTATCCGAACCTATGACTATGTTTTCAGATATGCAGGTCATAGGCCAGGAGGCCGAAGCAGATAAGCCCCTTTTCTACCTGGCAGATAACGTTAACCCTAAACTATTCGGCTTGCAAGTTCCTATACTTGCAGCTGAAGGCGGGAAAAACGTTAAGCTGTCCGGGGTTTCTTTTTTTGGGAACGACACGAACCAAAAGAATACCCCAAACTGGAACGGTCACACCGGGGCAGAGTCTTCTAAACAGAGAGGACAGGGTTACCATAATTTCTTTGGTCCAGAGGGTATAAAAAACCTAGTGGTTGACAACGTCACAGTTAAAAAATCATTGGGCGACGGTGTAAGGGCTAAAGCTATAGACGGCGGAGCATTTACCCGGATAAAGGTTATAGAATGCGGGCACGATGGCCTATTTCTGGAAGAGTCCAATAACCTAACGGTTGAACGGTGTTCGTTCCTTATCCGGGCCAACTGTGGAACACGCTTCCGGGCGGTGCATAATGGGACTTTCCGGAATAACTGGATAGAGAATACCATCTTTGACGGGTCAAGCACAGGCCCAGGCTTTCAGGATGAAAACAGCAAAACAAGCACGACAGCCACGAAAAACACGGCTTACAATAATTACTTTAAAAATATATGCGGGCCGGGTATATGGGCAATAGGTACTAAAAATACCTCTCAGTCGGCATGTACTGACCTCCTTATTACCGGTAACACTTTCGAAAACTGCGGATGTGGTGGCAATAATGAAAACATTGCCGCAACTGGCGGGATATGTTGCGACGGTTGGAACGGCGAAATATCGAAAAACATTTTCGTTGATTGCAACGGGTCAGCCGTCAATATAGGGCCCTGGGTAACTGCACCGACAGCAGGCAGAGATTACCGGGTGCTTGTCACGGATAATATCTTATTTGGTACAAAGAAGGGTAAGCGGGTCTTTAAAACAGCAGGGACCGCCCTAAATAAAACGACTACCAGACCTACCACAGTAACGCACAGGTCTAACGTCTTTTGGAAAAACCCGGTTAATGCTTATTGCGTAGTCGCAGATACCGAGAAATTCAACCCGCTCCTTGAGGTTAAAAATAACCTATACGTTGTAGGTAATAAATCGCCCTGCCAGGGTAGGGGTATAGGTGCAAAAGATATCTGGTCTGAACCGGCACAGATTGACCCGGAGATAATAAAGCAGATGGCAAAAGTAAGGATGTTACAGTATCAAGACCTTTCAAGTGTTATTGAAGGGGTCGAAAGTGTTACCAGGGTATACGCAAGGAGGCCCTAAAATGGCTAAACTGAAATACACATCTGACGAACATTATATATTTACTACGAAATACACCGATTACGAAATTGAAGCTAACCGACACCCAGAGGCTACTATAAAGCTACCTGCAAAGGCAGGCTATAAGCTTGTTATAGGCAAGTTCACGGCTAAGATGTGCGCCGAGCTTGCAGGAAACCGGGCTTACTGTACTGCCCTGATAATGTCAGGCGGTAAGAGGTTCGACGGTATAAAAGAGATATCAACCAGCCTTACAACTTATACAGATATCACTTTCGATATCGGCCAGACCATAGAAACCCAGGAAGAGGTAATCTTTTACCTACATCTTAAAACAACGTCGAACTTGTCCAAGGCTAAAGTAAGGAGCTTTACCTTTGAATATGAATACGTAAAAATCGCAAGGGAGGAACCACCCATAACCAACACAACTGATTATATCATATCCTTTGAAGGGACAGAGGCACAGATAAACGCCGCCCTGGAGCTTGTTAAAAAGAGTCTCGGGGCCAACATAAAAGAAATCGAGGTATATTCTAAGGTCGTTTAAGGAGGTCTATAAATGGTCAAGGGTCACAAAAAAAGAGACAAATGCAACATGACAGGCGGTAAGCTCTCGAAGCTTACTATTACCTGCCCCAGGGGCGGGCCATGTTCGGAACCCTCGCAGTATAAGCAAGCTATGTCATGCAAGGCCTGCCCTAAAATGAGGGGTATATCATGGTAATGTATGCCGACGAAGACGACATAACGCCCGTAGTCTGGGCAGGTATCGAGATTGCTATGGCCGCCGAACTAGAGAATAAGAAACGGGCCCCAACGAAGAAACGCCGGAATAGATCAGGCCTGATAAACAAGACCCCCATAAAAATCATGAAGGCTGAAGATTTCGACAACCTGGTAAACCATAACACACTTTATAAAAATATCTTAATTACATATATAAAGATAGGCTTTTACGACGGTCTCCCGGTCAACGAGAAGTTAAGCCTGTATGATATCCAAAGATTTTACAAACGTTTTACTATTGTTAAAAAAACAGGGTCTAAATTGAATGTAGTAGCCCGGACCAAAACCGAGGCTATAGAAGTTTCCAAAACCCCCAAAAGAGACATAACTCATATTATCCGGATAAACCGGGACGGTAACGAATCTCATTTAAAGGTAGGTGTTCCCAAGTGCTAACTATTCCAGATACCCCCAATAATCCTGATTATGTAAGACTTGCTAAAAACCAATCATTCAGAAAGGACTTTGTAAGAGAACTGGCCCCAGGTTGCAGCCCTTCAGACAAGCACAACGGCTATTATACAGACGATGAGGGCCGACTTTTCAGGCTCAAGTTAACTAACGATTGGATTAAACGTAACCCCAGCGAGTACAAGCGCGGGCTACTGTTTTTTTATAGGGAAGAACACGAAAAGCTGATTGATGAAAGCGGTTACTATCTAGTAGTTGTTTTTTTAACCCCCAGCGGTAAAGACGTGTTTAAGGTCAACCCTTTAGACATATCTGTAAGAGAGATACAGGTATCTAGGTCGTGGGTTTCGGTAGCGGCGAAGGCCCTTTAATGGTGGTGTTGAGAGTATGAGACATGGGCACCAGGGCCGCGCCAACGTACCGGTTTATAATGGAACACACGCATTATTTAAAAAGGTAGCGACTGATAGCGATTTATACCAAATCGAGCTTATGGAGATGATAATGTGTCATATTTATATTACGGGCTCGGGAAACATGGACGACATTAAACGTAAAGTAAATGGCATGGCGGAGGAGTACCAGGCCAACAAAAAAGTTTATAAAGAATTTTTAAGAAGTGAGGGGTACGACTAACCCCCATTTAGTTTTTAATAAGATGAAAACATTTATATGCAATTAAACCCTTTTAGTTATTGTACTAAATTAGCAGGTGTATGAGACATGGTACAAGATCTAAGACAAGGTTTTTTTGTAAAATACGAAGGCCAGCCTTACAAAGGCTCAGTGTCAACCACTAACGAAAACACAGGGCTCGCCCTGGTAAGCTTTCAGCACCCGGTTAATAAAGCCTGGTGGGATGAGGAGGCAATAGAGAGCAGCCGTTTAAACCTCTGGACAGAGGGCAAAAAACAGCTTCGGGTAACTAATCCCTGTGCGGTCCTCTTTGAGTCGTGGAGAGGGCAGAAATGTAAGGCGTGTCCTTTCAGGTCCTTTTAAATTTAGGGGAAAAATCCCCCTAGGTTTCCCCCTTAATCCCCCTTCCTTACCCCCTACCTGCGGGCTCGCTTCGCGCCCGATTTTCTAATATATGTATAATATAACATAACTAAAGATCATGACAAAAGCAGGAGCTTAAATTCATGAACACACGAGAGTATGAGACCCCCTACGTTACACACATTAATTATACTGGACCGTCGCCCATTAGCGACTATGAAGAACAGCTACGTAATAACGGTTATGCCGTCGTCTACATTCCGGAGGCCTATTAATGAGTCTCCGGGGTCCTGAATGTTCTTACTGTTATACTTGCCTAATCAACGTAAAGCCGATTATGATATATGGACAGTCTGCTTTAGTCTGCCCAGGCTGCGGCAACGTATATACCAGTATACACAGTGAGGTATGTTGCGGGCAAATAATGCCCCAGAGTGAGGCCTTATTACCTAGTCAGCTTACGCCCTTTGCGAAGCTTTACGCTCTCTCTGTACCAAAGCTAAAAGAAGGTCACGCCCTCCTTTTAGACAGGTTTGATGAAGAGGTCAATACCTGGGCCGGCTGTGTTGCGAACAACGACAAAGAGGGGACCTTAGCCCATTGGCGGGCCGCCCTTGAGATATCCGAGCAGGTAAAAACGGTTACCTGGATAATTGGTATAAAAACGAATACAGGAGATTAAGCAGCATGGCAAAAAAAGATACAAGTATACGCGGGTCTTGTAGCGTATACCTCGACGTTGAGAAAAAGCGTTTAGTCGACATAACAGGCCCCCTTTATGATAAAAACCTATCCCAGGTCATAGACGACGCCCTAACAGCGTATTTAAAGCAGTACGCGCCCTTAGAATTACTGGACATGGAAATAAGGGGACTAGAGGAAGAACTAGCCAATTTAAAAGCGGAGCGTGCCACGTTCTCGGATAGTGTCCGGATTACACACGTTATCCAGGCATCTGCCCAGCAACAGGCCCAGGAGGTAAGGCAGCAACAGGACAGCTTAAAAAAGATGCGAGATGATAAATTCGAGAATGTCGAAAACGTAAGGAGTCTATCTTATCAGGTTCAACATAAAACTATAGATTGGAACTTCATAAAAACCCGTTATTGCTACGATAGCGCGATAGATGCCAGGGAAGACGTATTAACTCGCCTCCTTGCTCTAGGGAAGATAAAAGATAAAGACTGTACAGGGGTGTAACCGATGGAGAAGCCTATAAAAGACGTTACTGAAGATATCGAGCTTTCATCTATAAACTGGCTTCCTGACGCCTTCGATTATGCCTTACATTTTGTAACCGAAAAACAGGACGTAAAGTTTAGATGGTCCGATATCGAAGTATCTATAAAAGGAGTATGAGAAATATGTATCAAAATATCGACTTTGAAACATTTGTAAAAAGTGTTAGTGCTACCACTGGATTTACTACCGAACAGGTCAAAACCCTTCTTGCGTATCGAGATGTTAAATACTTAGACGAAACGACAGCAGCAGACCTAACCGCCGAACTCAACAAACTAAGGGACGAAATGATAAAAGCCAACCCTACCGGTTTTGGAATTAAGGGCCCCCAGACCCCTTTATTTCCACTGGAACATATTTCAAAGGTGGCGGGTAGTTTTACCCTTGAAGAACTTCTTTTAATGGTATTTATAGACTGCCCTAATATAAAAATAGGTGGATACTCAAAAATAAGGCCTGCCGTTATGGGTCACAGGATGCAGTTAGCGGCCAGCCTGTACGAAAGGGGCTTAGTATCTTATAGTAGGGCCTTTCAGCTATCCGGGTTTATGTCCTCTCCGGACTTTTACGTATTCCTCAACGGAAGAAAAAGCGAAAGGGCCCGCCAGGCTTTAGGGCATCCTTCGGAAACGGTAACCGGTCCGGAGAGGGTCCGGATATTTCATAAGGGTCCGATCTCAGATTATACGGTAGAGTACCCTAACCTAAAGGCAGGGGAGCTTTTCCCGACAGTATCCGATATAAAGGTATCCGGTGAACTCACAGAGGCAGTTAAACGCCTTAGCAAGACTATAGGGCCCTTAGTTACTGCCGCAATGAGTCCTATGTACTTAGAGAGGTCCCAGGAACTCATTGAACAGGAAGCGAACATCTGCGCTTTTACAAAGCTGTTCTATGGAGAGACTGAAGCCGCGAAGCTGTCAAAGTTCCTTATCCTGGCCTTATCTGAACCTTACTTTGACCCTATACTAGGTCAGAAAGTATGTTCAGGGCATAGAGGCCTTACTCTTCGAGAGATGCAGTTTACTATATTTTTATACTTCAACTACCGGGAACTTGCCCAGGAAGCCTTTGAACCTGGGGAATATCGGGCCCATAGCAGGCTTTTAAACATGATAATAGCCCATGCTTACGAGTGCAATATTCTGAAGGTTGACCAGGTGGAAAAGGTCCACACAAGGACAGCCGAAGGCGAAAGGCTCTATAGTATGTTACAGGCTGAAGAAATCCCGCTTAAAGGGAAGTATAAGGACCTTATAGACTGGAACGCCCTTTCTGACTTCCTGAATTTAGCCCGGAACCTTACAGGAGAAGAACAGGCCCTTTTTATGGCTGTCAAGTTTCCGGCCTTCATAAGGGACCCGCTACACGTCATAAACGGCGATTTCAAAAACGAGATAAATTCTTTTGTATCCCGTCGTATCCTGGCCTGTTCCATGTATGATAAAAGGGCTGTCAGTATGGAGACAGCCGCGAAGCTTGCAGGGGTTAACCTGGAGGACTTCCGATTTATGCAAGGGATGATTAGGGCCGGGAAGGTATCCAGGAAGTCCGGACAAGGAGGTAACTAAGATAACCTACATATACCTATAACACTTTTTTATTATTGTTACTTCAGTACACCTGTGATCCTTGACCGGGCAACCTCCCGGCGGTGCTTTTTTGGACTCCTACGCCGGGAGGAAAACAGGGAATATCTACCATGTCTGACATATAGGCCGAATACTCCCGGCCTAACCTCCTTAACATCTCTTCCTTTTTTCTTTTTTTTTCTCCAAGATAGCAAGATAGCCGAAGGTCTCTTTTAGGCCAGGACTACAAAGATTTATATCTAATAGCAACTATTAGACAGTATGTAAGAAAAGGCGCATGTCAAACCAAGTTTTAAGCATAGTGTCTATAGTGGACACTATATTAATAACTTGTTTTTTGGATAAAAACAAGTTTATAACGGGTTCCCGTTATCGCTTTTAAACCTTTCCCTTTTTTGGATTTCTTGTGTTTCCCTGGGCCCTCCGGAGTTCCGTAACATATCTTTGCTATCAAAGGTTTCTATATTTATATGTCCCTCTGAATAATAGATTAGACTCTATTAGAGTTTTAGGAAGTTATCTTTAAAATCGGTATCAGATGAAGCCCGTTTTAAAGTGTTAAAATAGATGTATTAGACTCTAATATATTCACATTCTTTAAACAGTTATAATCATTATCGGTTCCCGTCTTTTTAAAGTGTTAATATTATTGTATTAGACTCTGTTAGAACATTATCTTATTTTCTTACCTCAGATCAGAAAAACCCTTCCACTGGAAATAATAGGGGGGGTCTTTTTCCAGAAGCAATAATTTACCCCACAGGTCAAGGCATGGCGTTTAATCGTCAAAAATCATTAAATTTATCTTCCAGTAGAAACTAAGGTTAAATTGCATTTTTATTAAATGCAGTCTCTTTAAATAACTTAGTTTCTGATTTATCCTTCTAACTTTACTTATTTCCACTGGAACTTAAAACGTTATCAGTAACTTATCATACCTCCAGTAGAATAAGGGGTTTAGCCATTTTAGCAGTTTAGCCCGAAAGGTAGGTTTCCACTGGAACTTTCATGTATAAGTATATATCAAGATAATTTTAAGTGTATTATATGCCCGAATTCCAACCTAACCACGCTTTAGCTAAGCGAAAATTAGAAGCAGAGGCCCGCAGGGTTAAGGCTGTAGACCTCTATTTACACTCCGATAAAAACCAAAAAATGATAGGCGAAGAACTAGGGGTTTCAAAAACCACGATATCTAAATACATCACATCAACCCGTAAGATCTGGTATGAAAAGTGCAGCCTGAAGCAAGAGGAGCACATAGCAGAAGAACTCCAGAAGCTCAGGGAGCGCGAAGCAGAGGCCCTTAAATGGCTTGCGGGCCTGGGCCCTGTAGAAGGTGACCCAGACACAACCCGCAGGAACTCCAGGGAGGCGGTAAAGTGGGAAGAACTCCTTTTAAAAATCGCTGCCCGGAAAGCTGCCTTATTAGGTCTTGATAAACCCAAACAGCTTGATATCAAGAACGACCAGCCGGTAACAATTAACCTTATAATGGCCGATTGCAGCCAGGACGACAGGGACCTTAGAATAATCGAACATGAGGCCTTACCGGAGGGCGCAGAAGATGAAGAGGAAGGGGACTTCTAAGGATGCCCTACCAGGTCCAGGAGGTCGAGGAGGTCAAAGCCTCCCAGCCTCAATATAAATACGGCGTTTGTAATAGCCGATTTTTTGACAACTTCGCAAAGCCGCAGGCAACAAAGATATTTTATGGCGGTGCAGGGTCCGGGAAAAGTCTATCTATAGCCCAGCATTTCATTATAAAATTATGCTCAGGGGATGGCCAACGCAGGGCGATATTAAGAAAGACGTTTCCCTCTATGATGGTCTCGACCTACTTAGTATTAAAGGACATCCTGGAAGATTGGGGAGTTGGTTATAAAGAGAATAAAACAAAGCACTTCTTTCAGGTCGGTAAAAATCAACTCTATTACCTATCTTTAGACAACCCGGAGAAAATAAAAGGAGGAGAGTTTAAAGAAATCTGGCTCGAAGAGAGTACAGAGTTTACCGAAAACGATTATAGACAGCTACAGATAAGGCTTTCCAGGGACCGCAACAACGAGGACGTAGAGCTCTATATGAGCTTTAACCCTATTGATGTTAACAACTGGTGCGTTAAGCTCCTGGAGCAGGCCAGGAACGAGGATAAGGACTTCCTGGTAATGCACTCGACTTACCACGATAACATAAGGTTCCTTTCCAGGGCGTTTATCCGGAAGCTGGAGAAGCTTATCAAAGAGGACTATAACTTTTATAGGGTCTACTGCTTGGGCGAGCCTGGTGTTCTCAAAAACATTATCTTTACGAATTACGTAGAAGAGAACCCGAAAAGCTGGCCGGAGTTCGGAGAATCCGACTTATTAACATACGGGCTAGATTTCGGCTTCAATCATCCTACGGCACTTATCCAGATCAATTTTGTTGATGCGGTCCCCTATGTTCAAGAGCTTTATTATAAATCGAAAAAGACCACTGAATATTTGTATATCTGGATGAATGAGAAAGGGGTTTCTCATACTGCCGAAATATACGCCGACTCTGCCAGGCCGGACCAAATAGACTATCTTTGCGAAGACCGGGAAATCAACGGGGTATATTATAGGGGCTTCAATGTCCTTCCCGGCAAGAAGGACGTAGCAGCAGGTATAGACGCGGTAAAGTCCAGGCTGTTACATATCTCCTCCGAGGCTGCCAACGTCTTAAAGGAAATCAAGAGTTACAAGTTCAAGGAAAACAAGGACGGGCAAATAATAGACGAGCCTGTGAAGTTTAACGACGATGCAATGGACGCGATAAGATACGCTATATTTAGCAGCGATACCGTAACAGGGGAGCCTATAACCATGTCAAGGCCGGATATCAAGAAGTACGATACCGGGCCCGAAGAAGAAGAAGAAGAAAACGAAATATTCCAGCTAAACGGCGGTGATACTATGCCACAATTCTTATAACTATAACACATTTTACATTTTGGAGGTTTTATAAATGTCTCTGAAAGTCTCGGAAGATAACCTTAAAGAACTCGTAACCATAGCGGGTTTTTTCGTTTGTGTCGCTATCCTGTGTATTAAAGGGCAGGGTGTCGAAGAGTATATTTTACCTATGCTCTTTACTTACATGCTACCTAGCCCGATACACTCCCTCATCAAGTCCCCAACGGTTACAAAGGGGTCAGTAACAACTCAGGCGCAGAGTAACGCCCAGGTAACCACGACCGGGCAGGGGAACGCGGAGACCAGCAACGACGAAAGCAACCAGGTAGATGGTATAACCGAGTTGTGCGAAGGATTTACCGACAGTCTGAAGGCTTAACCCTTCAAACCTCCTCCTTCCTTTTTGATCCCAGAGACATCTATTCAATCCTTTGTTTAATCGGATTTCCCTAAGATGCCAGAGAAATCTTTTGTAACAAAGGTTTGATCCTTTTTCTATAAAATCCCAGAGAAATCTTTACTATCAAAAGATGTAACTGTTTTATGTAAAACCCGAGAGAAATCAGACAGTAAATCTTTATAAAGGGATGACCCCATAAATTACCCTTATGGCTAGTGAATTGGTTAACGTGAAGGTAAAACCGGAGACCCGCGACCTTATAAAAGCGGGTAAATCGGAGGGTCAGACCTACGACGAGGTTTTAACCTCGGTGATGAATAAACAGGGCGGGACGAGTCAGACAAGCGGGACCACAACATCAGAAGGGGTTGTATTCCTGTCGTCGGCTGGTCAAACCTTTATAGCTCCTGAGCTTTCGGTCCAGACCTTAACCGAGATGGTAGAGAACCCATACATCGCCCAGAAGTTAGTAAACGAGTCTCTTCTATATTTCCCCTCGGGCCTGAAGGTCGAAGCAAAGGACCCTAAGGGGCAGGTAGACGAGGACGTGACAAACGACCTTAGAAAAATGTTAGGGGTCCTGGGCTGTGCATTATCGGAGAAGATCAAGCAGGCCAAATATGACTCTAAAGTGTACGGCATGTCTTTTTTTAATCCAATATGGGAATATGAAGACGGAGCAATACAGCTTAAAAATTTAAGGCATCTTCCGGCCTGGTCGTTCTTTAAGTATCCGATGAACGCCGACACGTCCCGGATTTATTCAGTTCTCCTTCAGGGTGTCATTATCTCGGAAACTACGGGAGAAATCGAATACTGGCAGACACAGGACTCAGGGGAAACTATCCGGATAAATAACATAATGACCGTCAAGAACCCCCAAGACGAGGGCCTAGCCGGTGATAGTAAGGTTATTCAGCTATACGACATTATCCAGATGATAAAGTTCGGGTGGAATGTCGAACTTCAGGCAATTGCCAGGGCAGGGGCCCCTATATTCTTCTTGAAGATTACTAAGCCCAAGAAGGCAACAGACCCAGGAACGGGCGGCGTATCAGATATAGCCCTGGGTAACTCCATAATTTCAAAGTGGTCTACTAAAAAGCAGTTCCTCCTCAGGGAAAATATGGAAATCGTACCGTTACCACTTACCCAAAAAATAGACGTGCTGGCCCCTATAGAAGTTCTCGAGAAAATTATAGATAAATATTTCAGTGTTACCGAGCAGGTGAAGAAGGAAGGAAACACAATAGGCGGGAATGCTCTTTCAGAGCTAAAGCTCCTTAACCGGGCTATTCAAAGCGTCCATACCTGGCTATTGCCTCCCTTCGAGGACCTGGTAAACCAGTACTTTATAAAGAATATGTTCCCTCCTGGCTGGTCTTGCAGCATAGCTTATGATGTATGGGACACCGACGACAGGGAGCTTAACATAAAGCAGGTAGAGGCCGCTATGAAAGGTAACGCTGTGGACCTGGACGATATCAGGGCTAAATGTGGATTTGATCCAGCAGACGATAAAAAGCGGGCTTCAATCGAAGAGTACAACAAAGCAAAGAACAAGGCAGCCGCCGCCCTCGTTTCTAAACCAGAAGACCAGGACGACGACCAGGAAGACGGCCCACAGGATGACCCGGCAAGCAAGGCCCCGAAGAAAGGTAAAGGTCCATCTAAAGGCGACCCCGAGGAAGAAGAGGACGATAATAAATCAGGGTCCGGGAAGATGCTTAATAAAAGGCAAAACAAGGAAGAAGAGGAAATTTTAGACGACCTGGGCGAAGCCCTCTATAACGATCTAACCGGGCAATTTGATAAGATGCTAGGGTCCCTGTCTAAAGTCATTGTAAACGCGGAAGGTTAAGCATGTCTGAAGAGGCAGCATTAAACGAAGAGGTAGCAACAGAGCTAGACATCCAGGGCGAAGAACTAACCCCCGAAGAAGAGGACTATATCAACGATGTAATAAACGCCTTTATCCTGGCCTACATAGCCAAGCTGACAGCCTCCAGAGCTGCCCGTATATTACACACAGCAGTTAAGGAGCTTCCAGTTATCAAGGACGCGCAGGAAGAAGCGGGCAAGAAGCCGGTAAAGGTCCCTATAGGCGAGATAAAGGCCTGGTCAAAGCAGGAGGTAGAAGAGTATAAAAACACCTTAATTGAGCATGGAGGGACCTACATCGTAAATAATGACGTACTTGAATTTAAGCCCTGGATGAGTGCCCTCAAATCGGATCTAATAGAGGATGCCAGGGAAGTAATAAGGCAGGGTAAAATATACGGCTACCAGCCCGAAAAGCTCAGGAGTGAGCTTAAAAAGGCTATGGGTGAAGCATACAATAACCGGCTTTATGTTGCCTCCTATTGTGAGTCCCGGAGAGGCGAGGACTTAACAAAGCGGGCCCTCTATGCTGATACCAAGATCAATTATGTAGTATGGCATACTAAAAAAGATTCGAAGGTTAGACCAGCACACCGGGCAAGGGAGGGTAAGATATTCCTTTTGGATGAGTGCCCGAGCCTCGGGGAACCGGGTTGCAGATGTTTTATATATCCTTACGTCCCTAAAGGAAGTTTAGCTATTCCCTTATTAGCTAAGGGAGAGCTAGACATAACATAAAAAAGAAAAGGAGATATTAGGGTTTCTTTTCGGGGTTGAAAGCTTCCTGAAGTTCCTTATCATACCCTCTGAACGGTCCAGCTAACCTATCATAGAGGATATAAACAAGTAGATAAAGGAACGAAAGGGAGCTTTTAATCTTTCCAAGCATCGTTAAGCCTCCTTATGTTTTATTATTATTATAACCGGCTGCACAAATTCGTTTTTACAGTAAATACACTTATAACGTCTTTTCCTTCTTACAATCGAGATAGAGCCACAGGCCGGGCAGCTTTTCCGGGGTCTGTCCGGGCCTTTCGTGCTTACTCCCCTCATTCTTTAGCCTCGGACCTTCTTCTCCTTACCAGGGTAAAGATATCGGGGTCCACATACATACCGACCTTTCCGGCCCAATATTCCCTATTTTCCAATGTATCAGGGTCCAGGGTAATAGCTCCCTTTTTTTCATTTGACCCAAAAACCCCAAGTAACTCTTTTCCTTCGGTTGGAATCACACATCTTAATTTCCTAGTGTCCTTCATAACAAGACCTCATAACATTATTATAATATTTAACATATTTAATAGATATATTGTTATACTGTAATGAAATGATGCAGTATTCCACAGCAGGCCGTTAAAAAACATACCCCGAAAAAGAAAGCCTGGGGGTAATCTTTATTATTTAGGTTATGACTTATCAGGAAGATGTTACCGACCAGAAAGGCCAGGTTAGCGTAATATGCGTTTTCGAATGCTAACATGACCGACCCGGCAAGACTGAAAGCCGTATAAGGTTGTATAAACTTAGTGATAATACTCCTCGTACGTGTCATCGTCAAGTTCTCCCATTATAAGTTCGCCGTTTTGCTCTTCGCACAGATCCGAGCCGGCAGGGTAAGGGCATGTCTTACAGCTCCGAGCATCGCAGCCTATAACACCTAAAGGCATTATTCGCCCTCCCCTCTTTTCCGAATCATTATCTCGTATTTCGAGTGGACCCACTCGCTAAACGTTTTAGCTAGATCATACCCAACCAAAGGCGGGATAGCCAGACACACTAAAAAAACCCATATTGAGATCATATTATACCATCTCCACGACGATATGAGGTAATATACTTTCAAGAGTCAAAGGGGTCGAGTCGTTAGTATATACTTTATAAGTTTTTTTATTATACAGTATATACTTATCATTGTTTTTATCAATTCTTGCTTTACGGAGTATGTTTTTAACGAGTCTTCCGGAGGATGTGAAGACCGCGAAACGTTGAGTATATGAGCAGATTTTTAAAGTGTTTTCCGTCACCATTTACAACTTCTCCACAGGAAGGCAGGGATAACCCATGCCCGTTTTATTCGTCTTCAAGCCGACTTTATTAAGTTCTATGGACCCTTTAACCTGGGTCCCGTCGATCAGGACATTAGATATTATGCCGACACGCTCTTTTTTATTTCCCTCCAGTGCCAGGTAAACCGGGCAACCTTTGAATATTTTTATTAGGTCATTAGGTATAACCTTATTACCTCCTGGACCTCGCTTTAAGTTCTTTATTTTCCGCTTCTAGGATGTCGTAACGGTCCAAAAGATCGTTTACCAGGCCGTCCCATGTCCCCTTTATTCCATGTCCCGCTAGTCTTTCTTTAGTGTCTGAAAAGACTGGTATAGTGGTTCTGGTTTTAGGGGTCTCATTATCTTCTTTATTCGGTCTAACTGCATTAGAGACCATAAACAGTAATTACATTTATCATATTTATAACTATTGTAACCATTATTAAAATAGTGAAAGTAACACTATGTATTTATTAAACCAGACGATATATTAACATACTTCAAAAATACAATAGTATATATGTGTATAACTCGATATCAATTAAATTAGGAGAGTTATGATTAACCAACTACGGGCGCATTACTGTAAATGTTCCATATGTGGCAACCGCTCACAAAAAGCGCATAGGGCGATATTGCAGACTCTCGACAGGTACATAGGCGGTATCTACTTTCCGGCTGAACTCTTTAAACAGTATGTCGAAAAGTGGAACGGTGTTCCCATTGTGTACGGTCCCAACCATCCAAACCCGCATAATTTTATAGAGGACCGGGAGAAGGAATTAAAAAGAGTAGGGGGCCGCATAGTCGGGAAAGCGTCCGACGCGGAGGTACTTGATAAGGGACATCCTAGGCTATACTCTAACATGCAGTTAGACGACGAATATACAGAAGGCCTGCTTAACGAGGGTCATCTAGGGATAAGTACGGGGTTCCTCTGTGCAGACGACGGCGACAAGTTAGCCGGCGAGATGTACCCTAACCACATCCTAGTATTTTATGAGGATGTTAACAACCTGCCTATGGATTTCGGGGCGGGGTTTCTAAACAAACAAAAATTAGAAAGTGGTAATATGGCAGAAGGAAACGAAAGCGACCCAGCCGGCAACGGCGGGCAGAACGGCGGCAGCAATGGAAACGGTGGAAACGGCGGAAACGGAGCAGCCGGGAACGGTGGGGTAATCCTCCCAGAAAATAACCTCCCTCCCCTGGACTCGATCAAGGCAAACGGGGCAGACCTCCAAAACTATCTAAATTTAAGAGGGCAGTATAACAGAGACATGAATAAGGCTAACTCTGCTATTGAATCCCTGACTGATACCGTCGAAAACCTCCAGGCAAGGCTCCATACTTACGAGGTAGAAGAGAGGGACCGGAAGATTTCGGGTATCATGGGAGACCTTCCAAAAGGCGTAAAAGTTGGCATCCCTGAAGCAGACCTGAGAGAGAGGCTTAATAAAAATCCACTCGGGGCCCTTGAAGATATTGTAAGACGTTACAACAAGGCTCTGGAAGCTCTCAACCAGTCCAAAGCCGGGCCGGAAGGGCAGCAGTATATTAACAAGCAGGCACAGCCGAGCGGGAACAGCAGCAGCAAGTCATATAACAACAACCAGAACGGGCAGCCGCTCGACCCCAGGGACACGCAGGGGCTCGCTTCAGCGTTCTTTTTCGATGAGGAGGAGGTCCAGTAATGGCAGCCGGAGACATCAAAGGAAACAATATCCTGGTTATATCTGGGACCCTCGGAGCCACTACCACTGTCGGCCAGGTCGTACACCTTGAACCAGATGGTAAATGGGACCCTGTAATAGATGCAGATCATGGCAAATTCGGGGTAGCACTCGACGCAGGGGACGACACAGAAGCCGCAAGAATCCTTATTTGGGGTCCTGTGGAAGTCACAGCAACAGCAGCGGCTATTAAGAAAGGAAGTACAG
>Ga0172377_10001891_pt1 | contig 21334 bp, 17 predicted proteins | sample Pumphouse3metaG_FD_119749 | JGI IMG/M metagenome (GOLD analysis project Ga0172377, IMG submission 119749) | Leachate microbial communities from a municipal landfill in Southern Ontario, Canada - Pumphouse #3 metaG | ecosystem: Engineered > Solid waste > Landfill > Unclassified | place: Canada...
AATATGGGGCGGCAATAAAAGTTCCGGATCAGCTTCTGCCTCCTGTGATTGTTTAGTTTTGTGGAATCGTCTATACATATAATACCCCAGCAACAACAATAGAAGACCTCCCAGCACATAGCCCGCCGGCAAAGCGTAATCCCAGATTACAAAAGGGGGTTTTTCAATGCCCTTGATATCAAACAACTCGGTACTGGCTGTGTCCACTTCGAAACTTATTACCTTAAGCGACAAATAACGACTATGATAGCTTGCTCCGTCTACTTTCAGTTCTATGGGAGGAATGTAATACAATTCAGCGTCAAAAGAAGTCAACAAATAATTCTTTTGCAATCTTAAGCGATTGTTGTCCAACAAAACAGTATCGACCGGACTCTTCCGGAGGACCTGAATACCCCGAACAATCGTGTCGGCTTCAAAAGCCGGGAATTCCACCCAAACATCACGAGGTGCCGAAACACTCAAACGCAAGTTAGTAGGATTGCCAATCCAGATCAGGGAAGAATCCAGGCTGGCTTCTACTACTACCTCCTGCCCCAGGGCAGCAGGCAGAGCCAACAGGCTAAACAACAAAAAGCTTTGTATTCTTTTCAGCATAACGATCAATTTCTCAGATTGAACAAGGCCATCAGGGCTTTCACGTAATCCTGAGCAGTAGAAACAGAGACCGCATCCACTTTGCTTTTTTTGAAAGTAGTGTCCAGGCGCAGTTTTTGTTCTTCCCACCAGCGACGGTAATTGTTTCGCAGGTTTTTGGAAGCGCTGTCAATCAACATTTCCCTGCCTGTTTCTGCGTCTTTAACCCTTACTAAACCCACCGAAGGCAATTCTGTTTCACGCTGATCATAGACTTGTATGGCCACCACATCGTGTTTACGGTTGGCCAAGGTCAGGTCGGTCTGAAAGTCTTGCTGAACCAAAAAATCAGAAATCAAAAAAGCCGTACAGCGCTTCTTGATGACGTTGGTCAAATACTGCAAAGCAACACTCAGATCTGTTTGGCTGTTTTGCGGTTTGAATTCAATCAGCTCCCGTATAATGTACAAAATATGCTTTCTGCCTTTTTGGGGAGGAATGAATTTCTCCATTTTATCCGAAAAAAAGATCACCCCTATTTTGTCGTTGTTCTGCATTGCCGAGAATGCCAGGGTAGCTGCAATTTCGGTAATCATATCCTTTTTATACAAGGATTCCGTGCCAAAAAAACGGCTGCCCGACACATCGATAAGCAACATGACAGTCAGTTCCCGTTCTTCTTCGAATACCTTGATGTAAGGATGATTAAAACGTGCCGTTACATTCCAGTCTATGGTACGGACATCATCTCCATACTGATATTCGCGAACTTCGGAAAAAGCCATCCCACGTCCCTTGAAAGCCGTGTGATACTGACCGGCAAAAATGTTACGTGAGAGGCCACGAGTTTTGATTTCGATTTTTCTAACCTTTTTCAATAATTCACTCGTTTCCATACTTCAGTACATTAAGGCACTTCGACTTTATTCAGAATCTCCTGAATGATTTCGTCACTGCTCAGGTTGTTGGCTTCTGCTTCGTAACTCAGGCCGATACGGTGACGCATCACATCCAGGCAGATACTGCGCACGTCTTCGGGGATGACGTAACCACGATGTTTGATAAAGGCATAACTGCGGGCTGCCAGAGCCAGGTTGATACTAGCCCGGGGAGAACCTCCAAAAGAAATCATTCCTTTGAGATTTTTGAGTCCGTATTCTTCGGGATAGCGGCTGGCGAAGACAATGTCGACTATATAGCGCTCAATTTTTTCGTCCATATAAACCTGACGGACCACCTTACGTGCTTCGAGTATTTCTTCTGTCTTGAGTATCGTTTTAAGCTCGGGTAAAGATTCACCCATATTAAGCCTCATAATGAAACGTTCTTCTTCTTTTTTGGGGTAATCGATCAAGACCTTCAACATAAAACGGTCCACTTGTGCTTCGGGTAAAGGATAAGTTCCCTCTTGTTCTATAGGATTTTGCGTGGCCATTACCAGGAAAGGGGCATCCAATCTGTAGGTTTTTTCTCCAATAGTTACCTGGCGTTCCTGCATGGCCTCGAGCAAAGCACTCTGCACCTTGGCCGGAGCTCTGTTTATTTCGTCAGCCAATATAAAGTTGGCAAATACCGGACCTTTTTTTACAGCAAATTCCTCGGACTTTTGACTGTAAATCATAGTTCCGACCACGTCGGCCGGCAAAAGATCGGGGGTAAACTGGATCCGGCTGTATTTGGCTTTGACAAGCGAAGCCAGACTTTTAATGGCAAGTGTTTTGGCCAATCCGGGCACCCCTTCCAACAATATATGCCCGTCGGCCAACAAGCCAATGAGCAGGGATTCCAGCAAATGTTTCTGTCCAACAATTACCTTATCCATACCCATGGTAATCATGTCAACAAAACCACTTTGCTTTTCGATCAGCTCGTTTAATTCTCGAATATCAACGCTTTGATTCATATGGATAAAACTTTTAAATTTTGATATTTGTTTGATGGAAGACAAAATTATAAAGATAGGTTTAGTTTTAAGGGGCTTAGCCGTTAAAAAAACCTATCTTTATAGACAAAATTCGTTATTTTGAACGAATTTATTTAGAAAATTGCGCTCTGTATTTTGTCTCTTTTTCCTTTGCAATACGTACCGACTCGGGATCTTTGGCGTCTATTACTGTCGGATCAGCTTTGGGGATGCGAATTTTGGTGCCGGCAAGAATTTTGTTTGGATTTTTGATCTGATCCTTGTTGGCTTCGTAAATATATACCCAAAAGACCTTATTTCCGTAAAACTCCTTGGCAAGCAAAGTAAGGCGCTTTCCGCGTTCTAAACGAACAACCTTCAGTGTTTCCCAGCTGGCCGGATCAACCACTTTGGGAGCAGGGGGAGTGACTGCTTCTACTGCCGGAGTAGCTGGTGCTGATTCGGTTACCACTTCCTTAACAGCCGGTTCTGATGTTGAATCAGAGAATACCGTTTTCCAAAGCGCAAAAATAATCAGCGCACACATAATTACAACGAACACTATCCAGGCCAGCAATTTGCCTTTCTTGGGTTTTTGCGGAGGCGTGGGTGTTTTTTTATCGTTTGCAGCAGGTTTGTCCGTTACTACAAAAACAGTTTTGTCTTTCTTTTCCATAATCTTGTCTTCTTTTGTGGTTGGTTTATTGGGGATAATTATTTCTTCCTGAGTCAGTTCTGGTTCCACTGAAGCTTTTGCAGGCTCAGGCATAACATGCTGTTTTGAAAGTTCGGCAGACTGCTTTTCAGATACCAGTTCTACAGCTTCCAGATGTGCAAACGGCTTATTGACAATTTCCTTAAGCTTGTTGTCCGGAGCAAAAGCCAGCTTGTAATGTGCCTTAATCTCAAAAGTTTCTCCTGTATTAACATTGACACTTTTGCGAGCTTCAACTTTCTGAAGGTTGAATTTGCCCAAGTCGTTTATTTTAACATAATCTTCCTCAAACAAAGCTTTTTCGATTACTGCAAAATAGGCTCGGACAAAAGCTTCCACTTCTTTTCTATCCAGATCGTTCGTGTCAAGAATTGACTGGACCAAATCCTGGAGTAAAAATTTATTGTTCATCTGAGCCGAAATTTTTGACTTTGTTTTTCAAACTTGATCCCGGTCTGAAAAATGGAACCAATTTAGGAGGAATCATAAAACGCTTCCCGGTAGATGGATTAACCGACAAACGTTCATCCTTTTTCCTGGGTTCAAAAGAACCAAAGCCTTGTATGCTCAGAGAATCTCCATCTGACAGCATCTTGCTGATGGAAGCAGCAAGGGCTTCCATCAGCAAGGCTGTTTTTTCTTTATTCAGTCCGGATTCAAGCTGAACAGCACGAATAAATTCTTTGTTTCTCATAGTAAACCAATGTTTGTTCTCTTTAATTTCCCGTAGTGAACGGGAGAGCTGCTCCCTTAACGGAGAGCAGCCTGGGCAGCAGCCAAACGGGCAATGGGCACCCTGTACGGCGAGCAACTTACATAGTTCAAACCCACTCTGTGACAAAATTCCACCGAAGAAGGCTCTCCACCATGTTCTCCGCATATTCCGCATTTTAAATTGGGATTTACGGCTCTTCCGTTTTGAGTGGCCATATTAATTAATTGACCTACACCTTTTTGATCCAAAACGGCAAAAGGATCATTCTTCAATATGCCTTTTTCCAAATAGATAGGAAGGAAGGAAGCCACGTCGTCACGACTATATCCGTATGTCATCTGAGTAAGGTCGTTGGTTCCAAAAGAGAAAAATTCAGCCGACTCGGCTATGCGATTGGCTGTTAAAGCAGCCCGCGGAATTTCAATCATGGTTCCAACCTTATATTCAATACGGGCATTGCGTTCCAGGAAAATAGCTTCTGCTGTTTCGTCAATAACGGCTTTCTGAGCATTGAATTCCCTGAGGTTACCTGTCAGAGGTACCATTATTTCGGGAATGACTTTAATGCCCTTTGCTTTGAGATCCAGGGCAGCTTCAATAATAGCCCGGCTTTGCATTTCGGTTATCTCGGGATAAGTATTTCCAAGGCGACAACCTCTGTGACCCAGCATGGGGTTTTGTTCAATCAGGGACTCTACACGTTCTCTGACTTGAGCTACTGTTATACCCATAACGTCAGCCATCTCTTTTTGCCCTTTCTCATCGTGAGGCACAAATTCGTGCAAAGGGGGATCGAGTAAACGAACAGTGACGGGTAAGTCATGCATGGCCTCGAAGATACCGTAAAAGTCTGCTTTTTGTAAGGGCAGCAATTTGGTCAGGGCTTTGCGCCTGCCTTCTTCGTTGCTGGCAAGAATCATTTCTCGCATGGCTTTGATTTTGTCTCCTTCGAAAAACATATGTTCTGTACGCGTAAGTCCTATACCCTTGGCACCGAAAGCTCTGGCAACAGAAGCATCGTGAGGAGTATCGGCATTGGTTCTTACCTCCATACGAGCGTATTTGTCGGTCAGTTTCATCAATTGGCCAAAATCACCGCTCAATTCCGGATCCTGAGTGGCTAGTTTGCCTTCGTAGACATAGCCTGTAGAACCGTTTAAAGACAACCAATCGCCTTCTTTTATGTTTTTTTCGCCCACTTTCATGCTGCGGGCTTTATAATCAATTATAACAGAACTGGCAGCAGAAACACAGCATTTACCCATACCGCGGGCTACTACGGCTGCGTGGGATGTCATACCTCCACGGGCAGTCAGAATTCCCTGAGCCTTGTTCATTCCTTTCAGGTCTTCGGGTGATGTTTCAATGCGTACCAAAATAACTTTTTCACCCTTGTCTGCCCATTCTTCGGCATCTTCAGCAAAAAAGACCACACGACCAGAGGCTGCTCCTGGTGAAGCGGGCAAACCTTTTGATATTGGTTTTGCGTCATCCAGTGCTGCTTTTTGGAAAACAGGATGTAAAAGTTCGTCCAGTTTTTCGGGATCTACACGCAGAATGGCTTCTTTTTCGTTTAACATTCCATCTCGCAGCATATCCATGGCAATTTTTACCATTGCGCCTCCGGTACGCTTACCGTTACGGGTTTGCAGCATCCACAATTTTCCATCCTGGATAGTAAATTCAATGTCCTGCATATCTTTGCTGTGCGCTTCAAGACGATCCTGAATGGCGTAGAGTTCTTTATAAGCTTCGGGCATGGCTTCTTCCAGCGAAGGAAATTTAGTTTTGCGTTCCTGCTCATCAATGGCCTGAGCTTCGGCCCAACGTTTGGAACCTTCGAGGGTAATTTGCTGGGGAGTACGAATACCGGCTACTACATCTTCGCCCTGAGCATTGATCAGATACTCTCCGTTAAACATATCTTCTCCGGTGGCGGCATCTCTGGTAAAAGCAACACCGGTAGCCGAATTGCTGCCCATATTACCAAACACCATAGCCTGTACATTGACAGCAGTGCCCCACTCTACAGGAATTTTATTCAGTTTACGATATAAAATGGCTCTATCATTCATCCAACTGTCAAATACCGAACAGACAGCACCCCAAAGTTGCACCCAGGGATCGGCAGGAAATTCATGGCCTGTCTGTTGCTTGACGGCAGCTTTGAACAAGGTGACCAGTTCTTTGAGGTCTTCAGTAGTCAGTTCAGTATCGTTAATAACCTGACGTTTGGCTTTCATGTCGTGAATAATCACTTCAAATGGATCTTCGTCCTCTTTCTTTTCGGGTTTCATGCCCAAGACCACATCGCCATACATTTGCACAAACCTACGGTATGAATCCCAGGCAAAGCGGGGATTACCGGATCTTTTTGCCAATACTTCCACCGCCTGATCGTTCAGTCCCAGGTTTAGGATGGTATCCATCATTCCCGGCATGGAAGCTCTGGCTCCAGAGCGTACAGAAACCAGCAGGGGGTTTTCGGGATCTCCAAAACCCGGACCATTTACGGCTTTTTCAACCTTTTTCATGGCTGCTTCTACTTCTGTTGTAATTTCAGCCACCACCCTGTCTCTGCCCTTTTTAAAATAATCGGTGCAAACTTCGGTAGTTATGGTAAATCCCGGAGGAACAGGCATACCCAGCAAATTCATCTCGGCCAGGTTGGCACCTTTACCGCCTAACAGCTCCCGCATATCTCCATTGCCTTCGGCTGTTTTATTTCCAAAAAAATAAACGCTCTTCTTGCTCATTTTATAAATAATTAATTGTTATTGGCTATGGTTGCTCTATTTAAGTATCTATCAAGGCGCAAAGGTAAATGTTTCTTTAGATATGAACAAACAAAAACCATTTAGCTCATTATATTAATACAGCATATTTACAAAACTAATCTTGTCTGATCAAAGACTCAAACTATGACTCAGACAATAAATTCTACGGCCATGGCCGCCTTCTCCTGCGCAAAATGACCCCTGTCGTATGCCAAAGAACCGTTGACGAAAGTCTTGTCTACCCTCCAGTGCACATCTTCCCCTTCGTAAGGTGACCATCCGCATTTGCTTATAATTTCCTCTTTGCTAATCTTTCTGGCTGCTCCCGGCTTGAGCAGTACCAGATCGGCATAATAACCTTCGCGTATAAAGCCCCGTTTAGCGATTCGAAACAGGCGTGCCGGGGCATGACACATTTTCTCGACCACTGTGCTCAGGCTGAAAGCTCCCTGACCTGAAAGCTCCAGCATCAAAACCAGCCCAAACTGAACAGAAGGAGCTCCCGAAGCAGCTTTAAAACAATTACCCTCTTTTTCTGACCAAAGATGCGGTGAGTGATCAGTGGAAACAACATCGATAAGATTACTGTTTATGGCCATCCTGAGAGCAAGTTTATCAGCTTCCGATTTAACGGAGGGGTTCCATTTGATAGCAGCTCCCAGACGATCATAATTGCGGTCATCAAACCACATGTGATGTACACATACTTCGGCTGTAATCTTTTTTTCTTCCAGCTCTTTATTTTGCAACAGGCTAAGTTCCCGTTCGGTTGAAAGATGCAAAATGTGCAGGCGGCTGCCGTATTTTGTTGCCAATTCTACAGCCTGGGCAGAAGATTGGTAACAGGCTTCGGCATCCCTGATCAGGGAATGATAAGAAACAGGTAGTTCTGACCCGGCCTTAGCCACATAACGTTCCTTGTTTTTCTTAATAACACTTTCTGATTCAGCGTGTATGGCAATGAGCGCCGGCAGCCCGGAAAAAAGTTCACTGATGGCAGAAGATTCGTCCACCAGCATATTCCCCGTTGAAGCCCCCATAAAAAGCTTCACGGCAGGAATCCTTCTATAATCTGCTTTTAGTAGTTCAGATAAATTATTATTGGTAGCTCCCAGATAAAAGGCATAATTTGCCATAGAATGCTCTCCGGCCAAAACTGTTTTTTGTTCCCAGGCAGCCAGACTGGTGGTCTGGGGTTTGGTGTTGGGCATATCAAAAAAAGAGGTCACCCCTCCGGCCAAAGCTGCACGCGACTCAGACAGCATATCTGCCTTGTGAGTGAGTCCGGGTTCACGAAAATGCACATGACTGTCAATGGCGCCAGGAAATAAATAATAACCTTCCGCCTGAATGCAGGGATATTGTTCTGATATACCGCGAGGTATTGAAGCTTCATCGGTGAAAATTCTGCTAATGTGTTCTCCTTCGATTAATACTGAAGCCTTGAAGACCTTGCCTTCGTTGACCAAAGTAGCATTTTGAATCAAGCACTTTTGCATTTATTTTCTGTTTTTTGTTGGGTATTTTCTAAAAAAGCTGTTCAATCGCATTTTGATCACGCCAAATACGGCTTCATTAAATATGCCGCCACTCATTTTGGAGGTACCCAGTTCCCGGTTCGTAAATACAATGGGAACCTCTATAATGCGAAATCCGCATTTCCAGGTTGTAAATTTCATTTCTATCTGGAAGGCATAGCCTTTAAACCTAATCTTATCGAGCTCAATGGTTTCAAGTACCTGACGGCGGTAACATTTAAAACCGGCAGTGGTATCAAAGACCTTCATTCCGGTGATAATTCGCACGTATACCGAAGCATAATACGACATTAACACCCTGCCTATAGGCCAGTTGATTACATTCACCAGGCGATTGATATAACGTGAACCTATTGCCAGATCGCCTCCCTCTTTGGAGCAAGCCTGGTATAGTTTGAGTAAATCTTTGGGATTGTGCGAAAAATCAGCATCCATTTCAAAAATAAAATCATAGCCGTTTTTCAGGGCCCATTTGAAACCATGGATATAAGCCGTTCCCAAACCCAGTTTTCCCCTACGCTCCTCTATATGCAGGGCAGAGGGAAACTCCTTCTGTAAATTTTTCACGATAGAGGCAGTACCATCGGGAGAACCATCATCAACAATCAGGATGTGAAAGGATTGTGCTAATGCAAAAACCTGACGTATGATGGCTTCGATGTTTTCTTTTTCGTTGTATGTGGGTATAATGACGACTGAATCTGATTTCATTCTTCAAAACGGGTCTTTAATTACTGACAAGTTAATACTATAGAAGTGCTTATATAATAAGCAGTCAAATATACGGTTTTTTTGCTTCTTCGTGCTGTATTGGCCGATTTTTTATAATTTCGCGGGATTTTAATTGGCAAATTGGAACTACAGGACTTACTAATACAATACGACGCGCATCCAAGGATAAAAGCGCTTGCTCATCATTTGAACTCATCTTCGGGTGCTCTGCGGCTCAAAGGGCTGGTCGGCTCGGCCACTGCTCTGACACTGGCTGCTCTTTTTAATAGCGGAAATCGGGATTTTCTGCTTGTACAGGACGATGCCGAACAAGCCGCTTACCTTTTTCACGATTTGAATCAATTACTGGGCCGTGACAGAGTGTTGTTGTTCCCGTCCAGCTATCGACGCAGAATCGGCAAGGGATTGGAAGACGCAGGCAACATTATCCTCAGAACCGAAGTACTAAATGCATTACAAGCCTCTTCCAGAGAAGCACTGGTGATAGTCAGCTATCCTGAAGCCCTGGCCGAGAAAGTCCTCTCACAGCAAGAGCTCAAAAACAATACCTTAAAAATCAAAACGGGAGAACAAATCGACAATCGTTTTGTGGTTGAAATGCTTAATGAATACGGCTTTGAACGGACCGATTACGTCTATGAGCCCGGGCAGTATGCTCAAAGGGGAAGTTTGATCGATGTTTATTCCTGGGCCTACGAACTTCCCTTTCGTATTGATTTCTTTGGAAATGAAATTGAAAGCATCCGGAGTTTCGAAGTAGAGAGTCAATTGTCAAGCTCTCTGTTTTCAGAAGTTAATATTATACTTCATCAACAAAGCAACAAAGGAGAACACTTTGTATCCATAGTTGAATATCTTGGAGAAAAGGCTCTTATGGCTTTCTCGGGTCTGGATTATTGCTGCAAGCGCATGGAGCTGGTAGTGGAGGACCTGTCCACCTTTAGCGAAGCTTATTTGCTTGCAGAGACCAGCGAACTGATACAGGCTGCCAAATCAACTAATTACCTTGAGTATGGCAGCGGCTTAAGCGGCGAACAACAAACAGAGATTCAATTCAACTGCAGCCATCAGGAAAAATTTTCCAAGCGTTTTGATTTACTGGCCGGGCATTTACAGAAATACAAAAAAGAGGGCTATCAGTTGTGTATACTGAGCAATAATGCCAAACAACTTGACCGAATTACGGCCATTTTCGAAGAAAGACAACAACAAATCGCTTTCAATCCCATTCTGCAAACCCTGCACGAAGGCTTCTGCGATCATGAGCTCAAACTGTTGTGTTATACGGATCACCAATTGTTTGACCGCTTTCACAAGTACAGTTTGCGCTCCGATCAGGCGCGCAGCGGGAAACTGGCTTTGAGCATGAAGGAATTGATGCAATTCCAGTTTGGCGATTATGTAGTGCATATCGATCACGGTGTAGGACGTTTCGGCGGTCTGTTCCGAACCGAAATCAATGGAAAAATGCAGGAAATAATTAAAATCACCTACAAAGACAACGACACCATCTTTGTGAGTATCCACAACCTGCATCGAATTTCAAAATACCGGGGCAAAGAAGGCCTTGAACCTACCATACACAAATTGGGCAGCGGAGCCTGGGAAAGGATAAAAAACCGGAGCAAGAGCAAAATCAAGGATATAGCCCGAGACCTCATTAAATTATACTCGCATCGAATGCAGGAAAAGGGTTTTGCCTACAGTCCCGATTCTTATCTGCAACAGGCTCTGGAAGCCTCCTTCATTTACGAAGATACTCCAGATCAGCTCAAAGCCACGGCCGATGTAAAAAAAGACATGGAGCTGGATAAACCCATGGACAGGCTGATCTGCGGCGATGTCGGCTTCGGCAAAACGGAGGTCGCCATACGGGCAGCCTTTAAAGCTGTCTGCGACAATAAACAGGTAGCGGTACTGGTTCCAACCACAGTACTAGCCCTGCAACATTTTCAAACCTTCAGCGAAAGGCTGAAAGACTTGCCCTGTACGGTCGATTACATTAGCAGAACCAGAACAAATGCCGAGATAAAAAGTTTGCTTTCCGGTCTAAGTGAAGGTAAACCCGATATTCTGATAGGTACTCATAAATTGGTGGGGAAAAACATAAAATTCAAAGATCTCGGATTACTTATCATAGACGAAGAACAAAAATTTGGTGTTGGAGTCAAGGAAAAACTCAAACAACTCAAAGTTCACGTTGACACGCTGACCATGACCGCCACTCCTATTCCCAGAACTTTACAGTTTTCACTGATGGGAGCCCGTGACTTGTCGCTGATCAGCATGCCTCCTCCCAACCGTTATCCTGTGCAGACCGAAATTTATCCTTTCGACAAAATGGTTATGAAAGAAGCCATCGAATACGAACTGGAACGCAACGGACAGCTCTTTTTTATAAATAACAGGGTAAGTCAGCTCAGTGAACTGGAAAACACCATCCGCAAGCTGGTTCCCGGCTTACGCACCGTTATTGCACACGGCCAGATGAACGGAGCCAGGCTGGAAGAAATCATACTGGATTTTATGAACCACGAGTACGATATGCTCATTTGCACCAGTATAGTCGAAAATGGAATAGATATACCCAATGCCAATACTATTTTCATTAACAACGCCCATCAGTTTGGGCTGAGTGATCTTCACCAGCTCAGAGGACGTGTGGGCCGCACCAACCGTAAGGCTTTCTGTTATCTCTTTGCCCCTCCCCTGGAATTGCTCAATCCCGATGCCAAACGCCGTCTGCAAGCCATCGAAAATTTCAGCGAACTGGGCAGCGGTTTCAACATTGCCATGCAAGACCTGGACATTAGAGGGGCAGGGAATTTGCTTGGTGCCGAACAAAGCGGATTTATTGCCGATCTGGGTTTTGAGGCCTATCAGCGTATTTTAAATGAAGCCATGCAGGAATTAAGGGACGAAGAATTTCCTCTCAGCATTGAGGAGGAAAAAGCAAAGCAGACCGATTGTCGCTTTGTCAGCGACAGTCAGCTTGAATCGGATCTCTCTCTTTACTTTGCCGAAAATTACGTGCCGGGCTCATCGGAACGTATGCTGCTTTATCGCGAAATGGATCAGCTTGAGCATGAAGAAGACATCCGCGCCTTCGAAAAACGAATAATCGACCGCTTCGGCCCTATTCCCCGGGAAGGACAGGATTTAATAGACGTGGTACGTCTGCGTATCTCGGCCAGGCAATTGGGCATGGAAAAAATAGTGCTCAAAAACAATCAGATGATCTGCCATTTTGTCTCCAACCTGAAATCTACTTTTTATCAGTCTGCCTGCTTTGATCGTATTTTGAATTATGTTCAGCAACACTACAAAAGAACCAGACTGCGTGAACAACAGGGAAAAAGATCTCTACTGATAGACGGGGTGAGTAGCGTTCAGGAAGCCAATGCCATACTTCTTTTGATACATCAGACATAAAAAGAAGCTTTAAAGAGGCTTAAGGAATTTATTTTTTGTACTTTTGTGCGTTTTTTAATAGACATAAATTATGATTCAAATCAGCTTTCCCGATGGATCCGTTCGCTCGTATGAACAAGGAACCACTGCTTTTCAGATAGCAGAAAGCATTAGTCCCCGATTGGCCAGAGAATGTCTGGCTGCTTCTGTAAACGGTGTCACCCGCGATCTGAACCTCCCCATCAACGAAGATGCTCAGGTTCAATTACTAAAATGGGATGAGCCCGAAGCCAAACATGCTTTCTGGCACACCTCTTCTCACCTGCTGGCCGCTGCTTTGCAGGATTTGTATCCGGGTATACAATTCGGCATAGGCCCTGCCATCGAAAACGGTTTTTATTACGATGTAGATCCAGGAGAAGATGTCGTTATCAAAGAAAGCGACCTGCAGGCCATCGAAGCCAAAATGACGAGCCTGTTGGCCAATAAATCAAAATTACAACGTCGGGAGATATCAAAAAAAGAAGCTCTGGAATATTTCGAACAAAGAGGAGAACATTATAAAGTTGAACTCATTCAGGATTTGGAAGACGGCACCATCACTACCTATACCCTGGGTGATTTTACCGATTTGTGCCGCGGCCCGCATCTGACAGACACCAGTCCAATCAAGGCCGTTAAACTAACCTCTGTAGCAGGCGCCTATTGGAGAGGCGACGAGAAGCGCAAGCAACTGACCCGTATTTACGGCATCAGCTTCCCAAAAAAATCTTTACTGGACGAATACCTTATCCTGCTGGAAGAGGCAAAAAAACGAGATCACCGTAAAGTTGGCCGGGAACTGGAATTATTTATGTTCTCTCAGTCTGTCGGACAAGGTTTACCCATCTGGTTGCCACGTGGTACCGAATTGCGTACCCGGCTTGAAGATTTTTTGAAACGCATACAAAAGAAGTTCGGTTATCAACAAGTGATTACCCCGCATATCGGGCAAAAACAACTTTATGTAACTTCGGGCCATTACGCCAAATACGGCCAGGATTCATTCCAACCCATACATACCCCCGAAGAAGGCGAAGAATTTTTACTCAAGCCCATGAATTGCCCTCATCATTGCGAAATCTACCGCTTTCAGCCCAGATCTTACAAAGACCTGCCCTTGCGTTTCGCAGAATTTGGCACCGTCTACCGTTACGAACAGAGTGGAGAATTGCACGGACTGACCAGGGTAAGAGGTTTTACACAGGACGACGCCCATATTTTTTGCCGCCCGGATCAGCTCAAGGACGAATTTCTCAAGGTAGTGGATATCATTTTTATCATCTTCAAAGCTCTCGATTTTCAGGACTTTGAAGCCCAAATCTCCTTACGTGATCCCAACAACCGCGAGAAATACATTGGCAGCGACGAAAACTGGGAAAAAGCCGAACAAGCCATAGTGGAAGCCTGTGCCGAAAAAAATCTGAAAGCAAAAATTGTTACCGGCGAAGCTGCCTTTTATGGCCCCAAACTCGACTTTATGGTCAAGGACGCCATTGGGAGACGCTGGCAGCTGGGTACCATTCAGGTAGATTACAATCTTCCCGAACGTTTCGAGCTGGAATACATCGGAAGCGACAACAACAAACATCGTCCGGTTATGATTCACCGTGCTCCTTTTGGTTCCATGGAACGTTTTGTGGCGGTACTCATTGAGCATACCGGTGGTAAATTTCCTCTCTGGCTTACTCCCGACCAGGTAGTAGTACTTCCCATAAGCGAGCGTTTCAACGATTACGCCGGCGAAGTGGCTGATTATCTGATTCGTCAGGACATTCGTTGCCTGGTGGACGACCGTAACGAAAAAATCGGCCGGAAAATTCGCGACAACGAATTGAAAAGAATACCTTACATGCTGATAGTCGGTGAAAAAGAAGCAGAAAATGCAGAAGTTTCTATAAGAAAACAGGGTGAAGGTGATACAGGTTCCGTTAAAATAACTACCTTTGCAGCAAATTTTTTAGAAGAAGTAGAAAAAATGTTGAACGTAATATAGATAAGCTTTTAAAAATTAATAATATACAACACAGGGATATACATTTGAATGAAAAAAGACGACTTAAAGTATAAATACCGGATTAATCACAGAATTCGTGAAAGAGAAGTTCGACTGGTAGGCGAAAATGTGGAAATAGGTGTTTACAGCATTCAGGAAGCACTAAAAATAGCCGAAGATCAACATTTGGATTTGGTAGAAATATCACCTAACGCCGTTCCTCCGGTTTGTCGTATTACTGATTTTCAAAAATTTCTATATCAAAAGAAAAAGAAGGAAAAGGAACAAAAAGCTAAAGCTACCAAAATTCTCCTTAAAGAAATTCGTTTTGGTCCACAAACCGACGAACATGATTACAATTTTAAATTGAAACATGCCATCGAATTCTTAAAAGAAGGTTCCAAAGTCAAGGCTTTTGTTTTTTTCAAAGGACGTTCCATTTTATTCAAGGAACAGGGAGAGCTTTTATTATTGCGCTTTGCCAACGACCTTGAAGACTATGGTAAAGTGGAAAATTTACCGGTACTGGAAGGAAAACGAATGATAATTATGGTAGCTCCGATCAAAAAGAAAGTAGCCGTCTCTGCTCCTTCCAAACCAAAATCATCGACAGATTCATCATCCAAAAAATCAGTTGATGATACTAAAACAAATGAAAAAGAATAAAAAAACCGTGCGAACGGACTGTAATACAATCAATTAAAAACAATTTAAAGTAAAACAAAATGCCAAAGATGAAAACTAACTCCGGTTCCAAAAAGAGGTTCGCCCTTACCGGAACAGGTAAAATCAAAAGAAAACATGCATTCAAAAGTCATATCCTGACAAAGAAAACAACCAAGCAAAAACGCAATCTCACCCATAGCGGGCTGGTAGATAAAAGCGATATGAACAACGTTCGTTTTTTGTTGGGTATGAAATAATGCCATTTCTACATTGTTTATTACTTATTAGTTAACCGAATGCTTTAGCCCATAAGATCATCTGAGAAGAATGACGCTAACATTCAAAAAAAATTACTACAATGCCAAGATCAGTTAATCACGTAGCTTCAAGAGCTAAAAGAAAAAAGATTCTATCCTTGACCAAGGGATATTTCGGATCCAGAAAAAATGTATGGACCGTAGCTAAAAACACCTGGGAAAAGGGTCTCACCTATGCCTATCGCGACCGCAAAGCCAAAAAACGCGAATTCCGCGCCTTATGGATACAGCGCATCAACGCCGCCGCCAGACTGGAAGGTTTTTCATACAGTCGTCTGATGGGTGCTCTGCACAAAGCCGGCATCGAAATCAACCGCAAGGTACTGGCCGATTTGGCCATGAACGAACCCCAAGCCTTCAAGGCTATCGTTGAAAAAGCTAAAAACGCTTAAGAAGGCAAAATATTTAAGCAATACACATAAAAAAGTCCCGAAATTTCAAAGTTTCGGGACTTTTTTTAATGCAACATCGAATAATTCTTTTATATTTGTGTCACGGAAGTCGTGTCGATCTGATTGGTAAACTCATCAAATTAATTATGAAACACCGAGACACAGCTTAGGTCTTTCAATGGCGGGCCACACTTCTCAGGAAGCGCTCTTCGGAGCAAAGTGGATTACAAAGAGGACCGGCACTCAAATCTTTTGTTCATCGGAGTTTTCACACATCCATCGGCACGGCTTCTTTTTTTCTCTACCCAAAAAATCTTCTTATCGGTTCAGGTTCTTATTCATCAGCAATTTCCCCTGATATTCACCCGTCAGCGTTTCATAAAAGGCTTCGAAGGCATCAAGTTCCTCCTCTTCAAGGCTTATGTCCAATTGATACAAAGCCATGTCAGCTGTGGCATCCCGGAGGTTTTTCCTGGTTCCGTCGTGAAAATAGGGTTCTGTCAGAGCGATATTGCGGAGTCCCGGAACTTTGAAACGATGTCTGTCTCTTTCGATTCCGGTTTCTTTGAATCGGCCCATATCATCAAGTGAAAGCTCTGTATTGCGATCTGCAAAATAATCCCGGGCCATGCCCATCTTTTCGTAAGACTGTCCTCCCATATAAACTCCCACGTGGCAGGTGGCACATTCGTAATCCTTGAACAAGGCATAACCTTTTAATTCCAGTTCTGACATAGCCGAAGCTTCTCCTTTCAAATAACGATCCAATCTGGAATTGGGAGTTAACAATGTCTTTTCGAATTCAGCAATAGCATCTGTGATAGTTGCTTCTGAATAACCTTCGGGGTAAACCTTATGAAATTGCCGGCTTAATTCTTTGTCCTGTTTGAGTTTGTCTATTATTTGTTCAAAAGAGATACTGGCCATTTCCACCGGATTCAAGGGGGGTTGGGCAGCCTGAGTTGCCAGTGTGGGTGCTCTGCCGTCCCAAAACTGAACAAAATTATAGACCGAATTAAAAACGGTAGGCGAGTTGATGGTTCCAATCTGTCCTCCGACCCCGGGCGAGAATACCTCATTATCAACCCCTGCCGTCTCCAGATCATGACAACTGGCACAGGATAAAGTATTGTCAAGCGAGAGGCGGGTATCGTGATACAACAAGTCTCCTAAAGCTACTTTTGCCTGATCTACAGGGATGTAATCTTCTACTGGCTGCACAGCTTCATTAAGGAATTCGTCAGCAGCCAGACCATTGCTGTAATGTGCCAGACGATGATTTCTTGCCCAGTTCAGTATAATTTCTCTTTCGGCCTCAGTAGTAAAAGAAGCCCAGTGAATCATATAATAATTGAACAAAGGCATGGTTCTGTCCAACATCGATTTTTCTATTTTGGCCAAAGCCACCTCTCCTACCGGCTGATTGGCTTTCAACGCAGTCATTGCCTCATTCAGGTCAATTTGTACCAGAGCTTCGGCGGCATCCTCGCGAACCATTTTTCCAATGACGGGGAAATTGGAATAAAAAGGAAACTCGGGCTCCATATTATGGCAAACCAGGCAACCACCCTTGTCCAATATCATTTGAACCCGGAGATTCTCGGCGTATTCTTCTGAAGGTACTCTGTTAAGCAGCCTGAAAATCAGAAGTATTAAAAAAGAACCAACAATAATCAAACCGGCAAGAATATACACCAAACGCTTCATGGCAATTAATTTTAAGATCCGTAAACATGTATGCTTTGTTGGGCAGCAGGCAGGTAATTTAATCCATACCAGCACATCTGCAGGGCAACAAAAGCAAAAATCAAGACCAAATATACTATTTTTTTGTTTCTATAACGAAATCTGATTAAATGAATGTACAATATATATACAATCCATGTGATGGCAGCCCAGGTTTCCTTGGGATCCCATGACCAATAATTGCCCCAGGCTTCTTTTGCCCAAAGCGCTCCAAATAACATCCCCAGGCTAAAACAGCTAATGCCGGCTATGACCAGATGCCAGATAGCCCTGTCTACATTCAGGGCAGGTTTAAACAAAGCTGCCAGAGCCAACAAAAAACTACAGCCCAACAAAGCATAAGAGAAAATATACACCGTGACGTGCGGTATAAACCAGGGACTTTGCAAGGCCGGCATCAATACCTGATTGTGAATTTCCGGTTTGAACAGGTTGACCATCATAAAAACGATGGACATCAATGCCGAAAAGGATAATATCCAGGGAAATCGCCATAAAACATAAGTTATCAATCCGGCCACCCCCATAAATAAGGCATACCAGAGGCGGGTTTCTCCTATGGTTTTGAGCGGCGGGCGTTCGAGATATTGCCAGAAACTTATAATATAAACACTTATAATCACTATGCCGGCAACAGAACATAGCAAAGCTTTTCGGGAGATTGCCTCAGACTGTAAGGCTTGATTTTTGGCCTTCAGCAAGGCAAAAAGCGCAGCCAGGATCCAGCAGACAGCCGAAACAAGGGCGACTATGCCAAAATGATTCCAATTCACGATTGTTTCTGTTTAAGATCCCGGGCAGATGTTATAAATAACAACAGGGCTCCCAGCACCATCATGATTATTCCGCTGTACATCAACTTTTTCCAGGCTTGACGTATCAGGAGTAATACTACAAATTCGCTATCTTCTCCTTTTTCTACATCGTAAGTACTAAGGTAAATATCGTAAGCTTTATAACGCAGAGGATGATTCACCCTGAGTGTAGCCGCTGCCGGGAATGATTCTTTTGACTCTGCCATCCACAATACGGCCCTGTAATCGATGATTTGTCCGGAGGGATGATATTGTATTTCAAAATCCTTCAGGCCCAGGTAAAAAGGCAGAGAATGTTGACCATTGGGTTTTTTGTATGCCACATTTATTAGCCCTTGCCTGTCTATTATCATTTTGCAGCGGATTTCATCACTGCTCCCCAAAAAACCCGCCATCACGGCTATCCATAAACCCAAGTGATTCAATGCAAAAGATAAATCTGTCCAATTTACCCTTTGACCTTTCTGTGTATGTTTTAATTTTTGCAGCAGGCTTAAGCCGCGTCTATAAATAACCGCCGCCAAAACAGTCAAAAAATGCAACAAGATAAAAACAAAAATCCAGGATGATGTAAAGGAGTAAAAACCAAGACAATAAGCTATTTGTATAAACAAATTATCTTCATTGGGAGCCGGTGACCAGAATTCTGCTTGTGGAAATAAACCCAGAACAAGCATCCCCAGCAGAAGACCAGTTATGGCCAAAATACTGGCAGAGGAAGAAGTCAGTACTGAGGGTTTTTCTTTTCTGAGGCTGAAACGATGATCCATCCATACCAGATAAAGCAACAATAGCAAAGCGAGGAGGTTGGTAGGAAAAGCAAACAAATGCAGTGGAACTGAACCTGTGATCAATTGCAGGATCAGGGACAGAATTCCAAGTATGCTAAACAGCCATTTCATTGATGTGACAAAAACAAAGAGACCGCCCTGGCATAGGGCCGGAGCAGTCTCTTCTACATATTAGATTTAAGGTATGTGGTAAATGGTATGTTTTGTTTTTAATCTCCTTTTATTGCCTTGATTCCGGGTAGAGTTTTTCCTTCTATGGCTTCGAGCAAGGCTCCACCGCCGGTAGAAACATAGCTGACACCCTTTACCAGGCCGAATTTATTAACACAGGCTACAGAGTCACCTCCACCCACCAGCGAGAAAGCTCCCTTTTTGGTTGCTTCAACCACAGCTTCACCGATGGCTTTGGATCCGTGTGTGAAATTCTCAAATTCAAAAACGCCGGCAGGGCCATTCCATAATATAGTTTTAGAATTTTTAATGACTTCGGCAAAAATGGCTTCGGTTTTGGGACCTATGTCCATGCCTTCCCAACCATCGGGTATGGCATCTATCGAAACAAACTGAGTGTTGGCTTCGTTGCTGAAGGCATCTCCTATCTTGGAATCAACCGGTAAAACCAGTTCAACGCCTTTTTGCCTGGCTTTTTTCATCAAATCCAGCGCCAGATCGAGTTTGTCGTTTTCGCAAATCGAATTTCCGATTTTTCCACCCAGGGCTTTGCTGAAAGTGAAAGCCATACCGCCTGTGATAATGAGGTTGTCTACTTTATCCAGCAAATTTTCGATGATTTCTATTTTGGAAGAAACCTTGGCTCCTCCCATGATAGCGGTAAAAGGACGTTCAATGTCACGCATCACTTTTTCGATGGCCAGCACTTCGCTGTTCATCAAAAAGCCAAACATTTTATTGTCTACATCAAAAAAATCGGCAATGAGAGCTGTGGATGCGTGAGCACGGTGAGCAGTACCAAAAGCATCGTTTACATAACAATCGGCATAAGAGGCCAGTTTTTTGGTAAAGGCTTTCTGACTCTCTTTGACTGCTTTTTTGGCAGCGGCTTTTTCTTCGTCACTGGCGTCTTCGGCCAAACCACGGGCTTTGCCTTCTTCTTCGGCATAAAAACGCAGGTTTTCCAGCAGCAAAGCTTCACCTGGTTTCAAGGCAGCCACCTGAGCGTCGGCCTTTTGACAATCATCGGCAAAGTGAACAGGGGCTCCAAGGCAATCGGCAACATGCTGTTGAATGGCTTTCAACGAATAGTTGAGATCGGGGTTCTTTTTGGGACGTCCCATGTGAGAACCAATGATGAGCATACCGCCTTCTTTGATTATCTTTTTCAAAGTAGGCATGGCTGCACGAATACGCGTGTCATCTGTAATGTTCTTGTTTTCATCCAGAGGAACATTGAAATCCACTCTGACAAACGCTTTTTTCCCTGAAAAATTAAATTGCTCTATCGATTGCATAAGGTCTTAAGTAAAACGCCACGAAGATATAAAAATATTCTTTTATATGCTATTTTTCGGGACTTTTTTTAATCCATGTGGAAAACTTCAACCAATGGTATAGTGACAGGAGAATTGTCGGGATTGGTCTCCATAATGTCTGCCATATAGTCCCACCATTTTTTTTGAATTTCGTTAAAACCCAGATCCTGTGATGATAAATTGCCTTCAACTTTCTGAATGCCAAACAGTATATTGGTTTCTTCATCCAAATAAATGGAATAATCGCTGACTCCGCTTTTTTTGATCAGTTCGGCTATTTCGGGCCAGATTTGATCGTGGCGTTTGATGTATTCCTCTTTCATGCCGGGAGTCATTTTCATTTTAAAAGCTACTCTTCTCATGGCTGTCGTTGATTTAAGTGTTTTGAAATTATGTCGTTTTGGTATAGTTGTGTCAGATGGATGGATGGATGGATTTTGATCATTTTTCAAAGAAAAAACTCAGGCGCCGATGTATTGATTTGACCGCCTTAATAGACAGGTATTTCCATTCTTGCCCTTTTTAAACCCTTGCCGGAAACAGTCAATTCTATATGACCTGCTTGTCCGTTTGATTGAAGCAAAACCACCAGCATTCCGTTAAAAACTTTCATCTGAGGCAGATGAAAAATTTCGGTTGAAGTGGCATCACCGTTACAGGCAGCCCTGAAGCGGCCCTGGCCTTTGACTTTGAATTGCAGGGAATTGCTTGCAGT
>Ga0172377_10001893_pt1 | contig 21330 bp, 13 predicted proteins | sample Pumphouse3metaG_FD_119749 | JGI IMG/M metagenome (GOLD analysis project Ga0172377, IMG submission 119749) | Leachate microbial communities from a municipal landfill in Southern Ontario, Canada - Pumphouse #3 metaG | ecosystem: Engineered > Solid waste > Landfill > Unclassified | place: Canada...
CCTTTAACTGCCGGGACAACATCAGTAACTGTAACCTTTGATAATGGTGTTACCGAAAAATCAACGACGATTTCAGGTTTAACCGTAACTGCTGTTGTCTTAAATAGCATTACAATCAAAACACCTGCTTCAAAGACAAATTTCAAATTGGGAGAAACATTCAACTCGAATGGTTTAGTTATCAATGCCAATTACAATAACGGAACAGTCGAAAAGACTTCCGGCTTTAGCGTAACTGGTGTCGATACGATGGTATTAGGCACACAGATGGCAACAGTGTCGTTTGAAAGCAAAACCGTCACTTATAGTGTTGATGTCACTAATGCTGGCGCCAATTCTGGAGAATACATTAATAATCCCGGCGTATACAATGATCTTTACACCGGAAGCGGAATGTGGACTACAACTGCCACAAACTTCAATATGGGAACAAGTTATGCAACTTATTCTCAATCTCTATTGAGTGCAACTGATAGTGCCGAAGGAAACAACTGGACCCTTTCAACTGCAATGGTGGGTACGTGGGGCTCCGGTACAACTAGCTCAGTAACTGGCGCTAACCTCGGCGTGAATTCTCAAACTCTACAACCTGTCCCAGATTATATCTCTGGAATGAGCGGATATTCGAGTCTCCCTAATTATAACCGTGGCGCTTTATACATTGGCATGAACTTCAATGTTGCCAATCCTGCCAAATTCTCGATGAAGTTCATCACTGAAAAAGTTATGGATGCTTATGTCGTCTATTCGACGAATAGCGGAACTTCATACTCCATTCTTGGTTCTGTTCAACAAACGACTGTATCTGACGGATCAACTTGGAATGAAATCTCTTATGCTGGCGAAAGTAGCTTAGGCTCTTCTGTTAGATTTGGCGTATTGCTATTGAACTCTGCAACATCAAAGATTCGTTGCCGCGTTGGCGATATTGGCATATATTCATATACTTCTGGCTCACAAGAGTGGGTCAACGGCGACTTTACACCTCTTGAACAAGCAACTGCGTTTGCTAACTATGTTATGACTGGTATTGGTAACAATGCTCAAGGAAACTGCGCTGCTGTCAAGAGTGAATTAGATACTGAATATGCCGCCATGAGTGATCCTGCTAAAGATGAGTTCGACATGAACGCCGGAACATTATTTGTTAACGCTCGCGCTCGTATGGCTTATTTGTCAAATTGGGTTGGAGCGCAATCTCCAGCTGGTGTTGATACTTCGGCAAATCACAATTCGAAATCAGCATTAATCGCGAGTGCAGTCATCGGCATTATTGGTCTTACAACCATCGCTGGTTTCTACTTCGCTGGTAAGAAGAGAATCATCAAAGACTAATCGGTTTTCTTAAAAACTTATTTGAAATATGCCCGCGCCTAATAGACAACTATTGTGGAGCGGGCATTTCTTTCGAAAAGAATAGTATTGAATTTGTTTTGCTAAATATCGATGATAGAAATTACGAGGAGAATCTATGGACTTAAATATAATGGGCAAGAAAGTGTTGATTATTGGAGCAAGCAAAGGAATTGGCCGAGGCATATGCGTCGGTTTTGCTAAAGAAAAAGCGGTTATTACCGCTGTCGCAAGAACAATCTCATTGCTTGAAGAAATAAAAAAAGAATGTAAAAAAGAAGGCGCTTTAGAATTCAACTATGTTTCGGCGGATATTATGACAATTGATAATTACGAGTTGGCCAGACAGTTGAATGCGGATTACGGACCTTTTGACATTGTTGTTCACTGTGTCGGCGGATCGTTAACGAGCCGCGATGTAACGGGCCGATCCAGCGAATTCGAACACGCTTTAAAGTTTAATGCTTTGTGTGGTATTGATATGAATAGTTACTTCATTAAGCACGCTATTGATAATAATCGCACACTTCGTATTACACATGTATCTTCTATTTCTGCCGATAAGCTTAGAGGTAACCCTCTTTATGCCTCGGCAAAGGCCTATCTCAATGCATATATTACCTCGGTGGGTCGAGAAATTGCCGCAAAGGGAGTCGCCTTAAATTCTGTTATGCCAGGAGCGATTGCCTTTGAGGGGGGATATTGGAATCAATTAATAATTGATAAGGCTCCTAAAGTTGAAGACTTTCTGCGTCACCATCAAGCGATCAATCGCTTCGGAACTGTAGAAGAAGTTGCAAACGTCGTTTTATTTCTTTCTAGTGACAAAGCTTCGTTCATCGTGGCTTCAAACGTTCCTGTCGATGGCGGTAATATGTAAGGATTGTTATGGAAAACCAAGAAATCATCGTTTCTGTTGAACTGCCGGTATATAATGGCGGACCATATTTAAAAAAGTGTTTGGACAGCATTTGCAATCAAACTTATAAGAACCTTGATATTATCATTCACGATAATGGTTCGACAGATAATTCAAGAAATATACTTGAAGAGTATGCGTCAGTTGATAAACGTATACGGCTAATAAAAGTAGATAAGCAACAAGCCGCTGGACCAGCGCGCAATGAAGCTGTTCGTTTGGCAAAAGGTGAGTTTATCATTTTCTTAGACGCTGATGATTCGATAGCTCCAACTTATGTAGAAAAACTACTTGGTGCAGTCGTGGGAAAAGATGTCGCGTATTGCGACTGGCTAAAATTTTATCCAAGTGGAAAAACGGAAGAGCGCCGAGCTCGCCGACTCGACGACAAACAAAACGCCTTCGATCGTTCGAGTATATTAGCTCTCCAAAAACGTATCGTTGGTGACACTTCACCAACCAATCCCTTGAACCTTGACTTATTTTCATCAATTTGTGGCAAGATATATCGCGTTTCCCTTATTCTCGACCATGATTTAACAATCATTGATGTTAACACAATTGGCGGTGCAGACGATGCTCTCTTCAATTTTGATTATATGCAGTTTGCCCAATCTGGCGCATATGTCGATGAGTGTTTATATTACTATTTTAGTAATCCTAATTCTTTCACGCATACTCATAAGATTGGAAAGTTGAAAATGTTTACCTTGCAATATGACCAATTTAAAAATCGTATTAAAAAATATGATAAAAGTTCTGAGTATCTTCGTGCTTTGGATTATCGTATTTTTATTCAATCATTTGCCGCTTTTATTATTGCTCAATCATCTAATGATAATAAAAAAGCTAAGATTGAAGCGTTGTCAGATTATTTCAATGACCCATATGTTTCTGAGGCTTTAACAAATGTTTCCGCTCGAACCTTTTCATTACTGTTTAGACCATTTTTTGCTGCAGTAATTAAAAAACGAATTAGATTTTGCCTCGCTTATATCAACCTTGCAATTCGCTACCGCAATCTAAGGTAGTTTAGTTATTCCATTTAGAAATATTATCTAATCTAGTAAGTTCTTCTTTGGTTAATGACCAACCGAAAGCCTCGATATTCTCTTTTAACTGTTTAACGTTTTTGACCCCAACCAAAGTCACAGAATCACGAAGATAATCTAATGTGAAGCGGATTGCCACAGAGGAAATCGATTTTTTGCGTTCATCTGCAATCTTTTTTAGTTCTTCGACAATTTGCAAATTATGTTCAAGTTTTGGCGAATGAAAATTAGTGTAAATAGGTTTTGAACGACGATCATCAGGACCAAATTTGGTTTCCTTGGATATCTTTCCCGACAGGATACCTTGACCCAAACTCCCCCATGTCATTGGCGTGATACCTAAAGCCGAGGAGATAGCTAGTAAGTTATCTTCGTTTTTTCTTGTCGCTAAAGAATATTCGTCTTGAACGGAAACAAAGTGAGCACCTGATTCTTTGATATTAAAAATATCATCCTTCGTTATATTGGAAATACCATAGTAACGAATCTTCTTTTCCTTAACCAAGGCTTCCAATTCGTTAACAACCTCTTTAAGCGGCGTTTTATGATCGAGATAGTGAATATAGTATAAATCAACATAAGTAGTCTGTAAGCGTTCTAGAGAGCCTTCTAAAGCCATTCTCATCCATTTCGGAGAGTTATCATAATATGTCTCACCGGATTCTGAGCGACGAACGCCAAATTTTGTTGCGATAACCACTTCTTGGCGCCGGCCCTTAATCGCTTCACCAAGGACACGTTCACTTTCACCAAGACCGTATGCATCGGCAGTGTCAAAGAAGTTAATTCCTGCATCAAGGGCGTAGCGAATGGCGTGGACAAAATCATTGTGGTGGGTTTCTCCCCAGCCGTATCCACCCATAGGACATCCGCCAAAACAGATTCTTGATACTATCAAGTCAGTGTTCGGAATTCGAATTTTTTCTGATAATGAATTAAATAAATGTTTTTCGGCATTTTCTTCATTGTGAGAATCGACAATTGCCTGGATCATTTTTGGATTCTTCTTTGTGTGAGAAACGACTTTCCAAAAAGTCCACAAAAGACAATGAATATCGGTAAAAATATTGTTGTGATAGCGATAATAAAGTTGTAGTTTAAGTTTCAACGGCCGAATCTCTCTTAAATAATACTCATCGGGGTTTTTTGCGTTAGTAAATCCAATTATTTGATTGGAATTGACGATTGATGCCCAGTCGGTTAGACCAGGGCGATTATCGAGAATTGGCTTCTCCACATTGCTATACAAATTAACATAAACAGGAAGCTCTGGGCGTGGTCCGACAAACGACATGTGACCAGCAAAGATATTAAATAACTGAGGAAGTTCATCTAATTTAGTTAGTCTTAGAAAATAGCCAAATTTCGTTACACGTGGATCTTTCCCGCTTACATTCCATGTCCCTTTTCCTTCGCTATCAGCTTTCATTGACCGAAATTTGATAATCTGGAAAGGTTTTCCTTTTTTGCCAATCCGAACCCCTAGAAAAAAGGGTCCGCCTTTTGAAGTGATAGAAACTAAAATCATCAAGATAATTAATATCGGTGAGAAAATAATTATCAGAAGGGAACTAATTAAAATATCAAGTGTGCGTTTCATATTTTTTTATGCTTTCTTACGTAGTAAATTCTTGTATAAAAATCTTTTAATGAATATAGGGGTAATCAAAAAAAGGTAAGACTGAAAATTGTATAGATGGTATTCAAATCTATTTATATATTTTGTCGTTAGCATATACTTCCGTAATTGTTTTAAGTTACGAATAAGCGTTTGATTGGTGCGACGAATAATTTGTTCTCTGTTCGCTCTTACTTTAACAAGGATATCAGGCAAATTAATTACCTTTGCTCCATATTGGAGCAGTTTAACGATTAATGTGTAATCCTCTAATATGACTAAATCAGCATATCCTCCGACCGCCTCAATTTGCGACTTCTTATACATGACCGTCACATTGCACACTGGATTTCGTTTTTTTGAAAAGGCAATGATTGCTTTTTGCTTTTCGGGTAGTGTTTTGATGCTGGTGATAGCGCTAGGATCTTGTTCAAACTCGGCGATTGATCCTCCGACAACATCAAAACCCCTGTTGATCATGTCTAACTCTTTTTCCATACGATTAGGCATAGATATATCGTCACTGTCCATTTTGGCGAGAATCTCATTTTTAATATGTTTTAATCCTGCTTGTGAAGCAAAGCCTGAACCGCGATTTTCCATAAGTCGTATCACATTGATATAAGAATATTTTGTCGAATATTCGTTAATAATATTGTCTAGTTCAGGCGTTAATGGTCCATCGCATACGATCACAAAATCATTTGTCGGTTTGGTTTGCGCAATGATACTATTCAATGCTTGGCGAAAATATTCACCTTTTTCCTTGTGGTAAACCGTCAATAAAACAGAATAGTTATTAAATTCGCTCATGTTATTCTCCTGAGTCAAAGGGACAAGCGACGAAAATACCATTGAAAAACCATAAGAAGAAGTTTCTTTCTTCCTCATCGATAATTGCACTATAAGGAACACGCAGATAAGTAATAAGTGTATCACCATCCGCTTTTCTTGAGAAAGTATTAGGGCATTGTAAAGTCTCTTCTTGGAAAATTAAGAAAGTTGTGTTGCTGGTGTCATTTATACGATATGTTCCAAGCCGTTCAACAATATCGCCATTAGTGTATTCAAGACGGAAGTCGACGTTGCCATCATAATAAAAATTAATTCGTGAGTTATCAACATTTGCTGTTCCAGATTTAAAAATCTCGTCGATGGTGAACATATTATCTAAAGCCAAATCGCTATAAGCGTCCCGATTATCAAGTAATGAGGCGTTCGGCAGTAAATAGTATTGCCTACATATGCGAGGTTCACGAACAATGCTTGTGTTCAAAGAACAGGATGTCATAAAAATGACGCCCAAGAGAACAGAAACCCATTTAACTATTTTCGACAATGTTTTATTCATATTATTGTCCAACTTTCAATTCAAAGAATTCATCTTTTCGTTCGTCGATAAAGGGAGCTTGGCCCGCTAAAGGGAAAGATATTATTAAAAGACTCATAAGCGACGATCCGCTGCTTCCGGAAATAAATAATTGTGTTGATTCGAAAAGCGATGCAAAAAGAAACGAGATAAGAATCGCCATCGAAACAACAAAGAAAAGCAAATTATTCCTTCTTTTAATTAATATATAGAAAGCGTAGATGATTAAGCCAATATAAAAGGCCAAGTATAAAATACCGCCAGTCCCTAAGACCGTTAAAAAAGCGTTATGAATATTATCGAGTATGATATAGCGACCAGCCATGAATGACCAGGAATAAAGGTGGTAGCCAAAACTATGACCGAAACCAACAAGGATTCGCTCGCCATCGAGATTGTTAAAAAAGAGTTTAACAACATGATTTCTTCCTTCAACTGAAGAAAGGAGTGTATCAAGCAAGCGTGGATAACTAATGATAAAAATAATTCCAATCAGGAGAATTGATCCGTAAATAGCCGTTAATATTCCAATTTTCTTGCGTTCGTTTTTGTTTCTTGAGTCAAGATACTTTTTAATCAAAAGAAGACCAATTACAGCAATAGTGAACACAAGCATCGAACCAATGCCATTCTTGTTAAAAGTAAACATTAGTGTTACGCCAAATATTCCAGCCAAAATAGACCAAAGAATAATCATTATTATGCGATATTTAGGATGTAGTTTTTCGCTTTCACGTTGACACGCACGTACAAGCATGTATATAGCGATAGAAAAGGCTTGGCTTAAAAATGCTCCAAAAGCATTTTTTGATGGAAAAATTGACTTGATAGCTTCTTCATAAGCATTGTTATCACCTTTTAAAATATCTGAATATATTGAAGCTTCGGCAATAAAACTAAACAAGCAGCAAAATGCCATAATCGCAATAAACGCATAAAAAACTAGATGAGACAGCGGAGATTTTCTTATTAAATGGGGAACAACGAAAAACAATGATAAAAGGAAAATAAGAGAGAAAAAAGTGTCGGCGTAATAACCAACAATTTCAACGAAACCTACTGTAATATCGACGTGAACAAGCCTTAGCCACTGATCAATAACCGAAAAAGAAATTGGTGAAAGGTTAAAAAGTGGTGATATAAGTAAAAACGCGAAAGCTATAAACGATAATGATAGTAATCGCTTATCGACTTTGGGCTTAATAACAATGAACGCAAAAATCATGAAACCGCCATATATCAATGCCACTAAGGCTCTCCATATTAATTTTGTAACTCCGCTAGTAAAAAAAGCCTGAAGAGGAGAGCTCCATGAAACGATGTTGGGAATAAAAGTTCCGATAAAGTAAAAACAAAGAACAAACGGAAATATTTTTGTTAACAAACTTTCCCATTTATTCACTTTTCTTACCTCTTTTGAATCGCTTCCAAAGGAATATCCAATATCCATAAATGCAGTAAGTAGCAACGATGAAAATCATTGAAATGAGGCCGCCACCCATGAAATTAAGATCAGTTGTTAGAGAAGAAATTGTAAAAAGAATGATTGCCGAAATAAGATTGTTGGCGACAATTACCATTACTAATAGAGAAAGTAAAAAAGCAAAGGGAATCCTGTCAAAAAGATGAAAAGCCTCGCTCATGATTCTTCGTAATTGAATAGTTGAAAGAAAAGTTAACAAGAAAACCGATAAAGTCGTAGTAATCACCCCAGCGATACTCCCTTTAACAACGAAATCGCCAAGTAAATATGCACACAAGGTGTTAATTATTGAAAATAAACTCAAAAAAATTGTTTCTTTTCGAAGTTGAACATTTCTAAAAATAAATGCAAAATCGCAAAGGAAAGACCGCCAAGTATCCTTGTTATCACAATTGGCAAAATCTATACCCTTGCTTACTATATGAGGTTGTTTGACAACATTATTTGTGTCGATATTTTTCTCTTCTTGCTCTTTTAAAATCATAATTTTATATTATAGCATAAGACATTATTACACTAATACGGGTTATAGTTAAGGTTATTTGTAATCAACAAATAAAGCAACGATGAAAATATCGCTGGTGAGCACATGAATAATTAAACCTTTAATAATTCGTTTTTTCTTGCGAAGGATAAGAAGCGGTTATTGATGTTACTAAAATAGTGATAATAACTTTCTAAAAGCATGATAGCACCTTCGTTTCTGCACGTTTCATATTGTTTAAATAATGATAGAATAATCAATATGGAAAATATAAAGAAGACCAAAGTTGGTGTCATCACCTTTCATAGAGCCTTAAACTATGGAGCGGTTTTGCAAGGTTATGCTTTGCAAACTTTCCTTACGAAACAGGGTTTTGCTTCTGAGTTAATTGACTATTTACCAACTTCGTTTCGTAACGAGCGACGCTTACTTAATTTTTCCTCACTTTCATCCCTTGCTCGGACACTTTATAAATATCCACGATATAAACAAAAAATTAGACGATTTGATCGCTTCTTAAAAAAATGCAATTTATCTGATTCAATCTCTCAATATAAGGATTTAAAGGTTTATAGTAAAAAATACGATTTGCTTGTTTCGGGAAGCGACCAAGTTTGGAATCGGCAGTGGAACCATTCTGATGGTGCTTACTATCTCGACTTCGCCGATTTATCGAAAAAGTATTCATATGCGGCAAGTTTGGGTAAAAGCGATTTCGATCAATTTGAATCCAAAAGATTAGCCGATCTTATCAAATCCTTTCGAAGAATCTCGATACGTGAAAAATCAGGATCCGATTTAATTTCATCATTAATTGGAAGAAATGTCGAGACGCATGTCGACCCGACTCTTCTATTGGACAAAGAAGAATGGGGCAAGATTACTCATGTTATTGATGAGAAGCCATATCTTTTGATTTACACCTTAGAAGAGGACACGGAATTACTAAATAAAGCTTTTGAAATATCAGCGAAGAAAAAGATCAATATCATTCAAATAAAAGACGTCTTTAAAAGAACAAAAGGTCCAATAAAATTTGCATCCTGCATATCTCCAGAACATTTTGTCTCTTTATTTTCGTCCGCATCTTTCATCATTACCAATTCATTTCATGGTTTGGTTTTTTCAACAATATTTGAAAAAGATTTTATCGTTAGCCCTCAAAAAAGACCAGGTGCTCCAAATGATCGCTTTTTTGACTTTATTAGCAAATTTGATTTAAGTAGTCACCTAATAAACGAGTATAAAAATCAAACGTTTGATTATAGTAAAACGAGGGTATTAATTGCCAAGGAAGTTGAGCGTTCCTCGGCATATTTTGAATCAATAAAATCAGATATTAGTCACGAGTTTGCTTTGAGTCCATCAAAATGTTCTGGTTGTACGGCTTGTATGGCTGTTTGCCCAGTTAACGCTATTGAAATGTATGATAAGGAAGATGGCTTTTATTACCCCATCATCGATGATACAAAGTGTATTAAGTGCGGCCTTTGTGAAAAAGTGTGTCCATATTACAATCAGCAAACAGAATCGCCAAATAATCTAATCAAGACATTAGCGGTCAAGAATCGTGATGAAACCCAACGCCAAAAGAGCCGTTCGGGCGGAGTCTTTCCCCTTCTTGCTAAGGACGTTGTTGAGCGAGGCGGAATAGTTTATGGCGCAATCATCAATAACGATACATTTGATATTGTGCATATGAGGGCTGAAAACCCACATGATTTACCTCTTTTTTCTGAATCAAAATACTCTGAAAGCAAACTAGGAAATACGTTTAAAAAAGTAATTCAGGATTTAAAAGACGGAAAAGAAGTTCTCTTTTCAGGAACGCCATGTCAAAACGCGGGATTGCACCACTTCACAAGGACGCTGAAAATTGATGACAAAAAATTGACTTATATCGACCTTATTTGTCATGGCTATTTTGCGCCAGAGATGTTTAAAAACTACATCAGCAATCTAAAAAAGAAACATGGGCAAGTATCCTCTTTCAAGTTTCGCGATAAAGAATATGGGTGGAGTGGTCACTTTGAAAGTTTCCAGACAGAAAAAGGAAAAGCATTCGACCACTCATTAGCTGATATCTTCATCTCAAATTCGTTCCTCCGTTCATCGTGTTATGAATGTCCGTTTACTCATTTGCATCGTTATGGCGATATTACTCTTGCGGATGGATGGGGTGTGAAAAATGTTCTTCCGGATTTTGATGACAATAAAGGTGTTTCGGCTATTCTTATTAACACTGAAAAAGGTTTGAAAGTTTTTGACAATATAGAAAAGAATTGCGAAGCGAAAGAACTTGATGTTTCTACAATCATGCAAATAAATATGTATCGGCCAACAAATAAACCAAAAGATTATGACCGCATACATGCTGCCTATCGCGAAAAAGGGTTTGATGAAGCGCTCAGCGAATGTTCGAAAAGAGCACTTAAAAGTAACAATAAAAACCGCTTTAAAGCTCGCATTGTAAAGTTTTTAAGAAAAATAAAACTCAAATAGTTTATTGATATAATTTCAAAATCTCGACTTGATTATCTTCTGGAATAAAACCTTTTTGTTTGAGCGCTTTTTTTAAGGTTGAATTATCAACATTAGACTTGGTGTGGTCCATAATCGCATCAATCCACTCGTTTTTATTTTCTAAAGGCAAGTAATTAACCAACCCTAAACCCAAATCAGTTGAAGATGGTACGCGATTTGAGGCAATTGTTTTTAATAGTGAAAGCTGATTTTCAATGACGACAATTCCAAAGCCTTCAAATAAAGAAGGGAATAAGTATAGATCGAAAACGCGTAGCCATTTTTGAACATCCTTTTGAAGGCCAATAAAGCGAACTCTATCTAACAGCCCGTGTTCCTTAACAATGTCTTTTATTTGCTGTTCGGTTCCGCCGTCTGGACCGCCTAAAACCAATAACGCTTTATCGTTTTTTACTGCGATATGTTTAAATATCTCGATTATAAAAGCTTGATTTTTTTTGTCTTCAAATCTCGTGATATTGCCAATAACAAAAGCGTCATCAGGTATTGAATACTTTTTGCGAAGTTCATCAGCGGAAGAAAGATCACTTTGAACAAATCTATTTATGTCAACGATATTGCGAATAACGATGCCGTATTCATCAAAGTAATTAGCGCCTAAGATGTCGTAACCGGCTTCTTGCGAGCAAGCGACAAAATTGGTACTGTTAATTCTTGCTGAAAAACGTTTTATGTTCATCACTACTTTTTGTAAGAAAGTATATTTAATACCCGTTAAGGTGTCGTGAGCGTGGAAGATGCGACGATCAAAAGAAAAATCGCGAGCGGTTCTTAAATACAATTCATTATCAAAATTGCAATTACTATGTATTGCAATATATTCATCGCGGTGAGAAAGAAAACGGTAAAATGATTGATGTGCTTTGAAATAACCTCTTTTTGAAGGTGCGGATCCTTCGTAAATTTTTCCACCAAGAACTTCAAGTCTCTTTCTTTGTTCTTCATCAATTTTTCCGTAGCAGAAGACATCGAAAACGATATTTTCTTTTTTAAGTAAGTCAGCATAGCCAAGAATAAAAGCCTCGGTCCCCCCTTTTAAAAATGAAGCAGTGACATGTAGCACTCTTTTTTCTTCATTTTTTTGAATTCTTTCCTCGCGATTGCTATGCATTTCAGCATTTGGAATAAGAAAGGCAAATACCATGAAGACAACCGCGAATGCGTCTGTTCTAAGAATATAAATTGATTCACTTAAACCAAGAGCCATTATTGCGATTTGCATAACAAACAGTAAATAGGCAACCGCTGGGTTGTTGCGTTTAAGTCCGATAATTTTTTTGATAGAAACGTAGTACAAATAAACATATAAAACCACCTTAATCAAGCCACCTGTTAGAAGCATGGCAATTAAAGCGTTGTCAATACTTGTCATTCCGGAGTATGAAGCGAAGAAGGAATAGGCAAACTCCTCACCATATCCCACGATAATTTGCCACGATGATAAGAGGGGGAAAGCAAGGCTTAAATCTTGATAGCGGGTACCCATCGTCCGCAATCCGATAAGAATAAAGTTTTGATAGAAATAGTGGTGGATGGTCGCTAAAAAAGTACCCTCGGGGTGAAGAGAAGGAACGGCCATAAATAAAACAAAAACGATCGAGACAAAAGCGATTACTCCCGTGATTGTCCAATTGCGTTTCTTGTGTTCACTAAACGTAACACAAAGCCAATAAACGAAAAGCGCAAGCGAAGCAAGTAAGATGAGTAAAAGAGCCGTTTTATTTCTTGAAATAACAAGATGAATCATAAACCAAGCGTTAACAAAAGTGATTCCAATGCGAGTGCCTCGTTTAGAATTGATAAAGCAATAAGCCAATGCCAATAGGCCAACAAAAATCATCAGTCCATATAAGTTTTTGTTCGAAAAGAATGAGGAAACTTGATAAAAATGGGCGTTTTCTCCTTCGGCAATAAATGAATTTATAATCGTATCAAGTTGGAATATTGAAACATACAAAGTCGAGACAAGGGCAAAAGAACCAATCATAAATGCGAAGTAGCGGACTGCTTGTTTCCGCTTAAATAGTTCTGGAAAAACTGATACAAAGGCAAACACCATTGCAAAAACACCGATTGTTCGCGCCAAATTATCAAAGCGATCCATCCAGCCAAACACCAATTCGATAGGCGTATTTTGAATATCCAACACAATTTGCTGTCTTGATAAAAAACTAAGACCAATTCCGACTAATACATAAACAATTAACAAACCACTTAAGATAAGAGTAGGGCGACTTTTTAGCAATAGCGCTACGAACGAAGTCGCGATGACAAATATAGCAAAAATAGTCACACGATATATCGCCCCAACCATCCCGCTTTCATATAAAACTGGCGAAACTGAAGAAAGGGCGGCGAGAAGAAAATAAGCAAATAAGGATGAAGCAAGAATAACTTCGGATTTCTTGGTTTTAACAAAACTTAGGAACGACATTCTTAGTCTGTAAAGCAGTGAATGTTTTTTTTGATTGTGTTTGTCTTCAAAAAAAGCACTATATGCATTTTTCGATTGTTCAATAGAATATTTTACTCTAGCTTCCTTAGCTATCACTTTGCGATTAGGCTTGTTTTTGATTGTTTCCAAGGTTTTTGATGCTAAAGCATCGATATCGTTAAATTCAACAAACGATGAGTATTCATCAATCGTAATTGATTCGGGTCCACCCGCTTTAAAACCAACTATGGGCGTTCCCTGACATAAGGACTCAGCGACAATCATTGAAAAGGTTTCAACCTCGCTTAGTAGAAGGGTTGCATCCGCGTGGGCGTAGTGACTTCTAATAGAATTCAAATCATTAATTCTACCTAAAAAGACAATATTATCCGTGTTGGATTCGCTCTTGATGTTACCAATAACTACAAAGACAATGTTTTCCTTATTTAGTTTGTTGGCCAAAGTATAAAGAAGATGTCCGCCTTTTTCACGCAAATGAAATCCAGAAGTGATGTGCAAAACGATTTTAGTTTTACTATTTTTTCTTATAGAAAGATAAGGGTCGTTTTCTTTAACAGCTATTTTTGACGCAGTCTTAACGCCATTAAGCACGGTCGATACTGGTAAACCAGAAAACATTGGTGATTCTTGGCAACGTTTTGTAAGCCACGGCGATACGGCGGTAACTTGAATATTACTAGCTCCGGCGATGGCTTTTCTCATTTTCTTATAAAAATGATGCGTTCTATTTAACGAAAACCTTCCATTGAACTCTTTAACGCGTGGGCAATTATGACATTCTGTTCGCCATTTTTCACACCAGAGCGACATCCCACAATTGGCAGTAAACATAAAATCGGCATGATTAGTCAAAATGACCTTGCAGCTTCGCCTTTTCAGAAATCGAAGCAGAGACGGAATGTTAACGAAGTAGCCATTAAGACAATGGAGATGAACTACATCGGGATTAATCATGTTGATCATGCGCTTGATTCGCATTGTTGAAAGAGGCATTCCGCCATACATATTCCCACTAATGCGGGAAATTGCGTGCTGAAAAGAAGATTCAAGTTCATAAGCTGTTTTACATACTTTGGGTTCGCGAACTTTTTGACCGCGACCATACAAAACATAAACGTCATTTCCATCCTTACGATACGCCTCGGCGAGGTCTCGAGTAATGACGCCCGTACTCCCCTTTTTATAAACAACATTAATCAAGACGATTTTCATTTTCGATATCCTTTAATCGCACGATATACGGATGGAAAATCGATATTATTCACTTTTCGTAAATATTCTTGATTGCCGACATCCGAACACAAATGATCTTGAATGGCGAATGAGTACAATCTCGTTTGGAGTCCATTGTGAGCAATAATATCAGAAATAATGCTCGATAAGCCACCAATAATACTGTGTTCCTCAAGAGTATAAATAGCATCATATTTTTGAAGAAAGGCAATCATTTTTTCCTCATTAATTGGTTTTAAACAAGGCATTGAATAGGAATCAAGATTAAACGATTCATTAGAAAACTTTTCACTAATTTCTAACGCTACTGATGCGATATTTCCATAACTTAGAATTGCTTCTTTTGCATTTGCAAATCGCATAATAGCTGGAACACCGATTTCAAAGTAACAGTTTTTGGCGTGGAGATTAAATTCACTATCTCGCTCTAAGCGTAAATAGACTGGCTTTTCTATGTCAAACATCTTATTGACTAAAAACTCTGCCTCAATTCGGTCAGAAGGAGTAAAGACGTGCATGTTTGGAAGAGCACGCATAATCGCGATATCTTCGGTTGCATGATGACTCATACCTAAGGAGCCGTAGGTAAAACCCCCGCCGATACATACAATCTTAACGTTTGCATTGTAATAACAGACATCATTGCGAATTTGTTCGTAACATCGCATTGTCGGGAAATTACCAATTGAATATGCGACCGGAATGAGACCCATTGAAGCCATCCCCCCAGCCATACTCATCATATTTTGCTCGGCGATGCCGGCGTTTACATATTGTGATGGTAATTGATCGATAAAAGGTTGTAGGACGCCAAAACCTAAATCCCCAGTAACAATATGAATATTTTTGTTATTGCTCGCTCTTTTGATTAAAACATCTACGAATGTTGTTCTCATTTGCCGATTACCTCATATGGATCATTTACCGTTTCGGGTTTTTGATCTTTTAATTCTTGGAGTGCCTGATCGTATTCTTGCCCAGGATGAGGGAAACGATAATGCCACAAGATGTTTAATTCCATGAAAGAAATGCCCTTGCCTTTAATTGTGTCAGCAATGATGATGGTCGGAGCCACGCTTCCTTGGGCTTTTTCTAGTGATAGTCGCAAAGCTTCATGGTCGTGCCCGTTAACATTTATTACATTCCAATTAAAAGCGCGCCATTTATCCGCTAAAGGTTCTAGCTTTGCGGTATTTTCAGTAAAATCTAAACTTTGCATTTGATTTCGATCGATAATTGCGATGATGTTTTTAAGGCAATATTCATTTGCCATCAGCGCAGCTTCCCAAACCGCTCCTTCATCACATTCACCATCACCAAGAACGACATATACTTTATTATTACGCCCTTGCTTTTTTAAAGCTAACGCCATACCAACGGCATACGATAATCCGTGGCCAAGTGAGCCAGTTGAAGCATCAACACCAGGAACTTCTTTGTGCGAAACGTGACCCGATAGAATGCTTCCGTCTTGATAATGGGTCTTAAGAATTGAACGATCGAAGAAACCCATTTCTGCCAAAGCGGCGTAAATTGCTGCACCAGCATGCCCTTTACTTAATACAAAATAGTCACGTTCCTCGCTTTTTGGATTTGATGGGTCGACATTGATGATTTCAGCATATAAAACGCCAATAATGTCTGCCACAGAGAGAACTGAGGCAATATGAGAACCTTTCGAAAGATGGGTCATTTCGATTCCGTGTCTTCTAATTAGCCAAGATAATTCTTTGCCAGACAAATTATTTCTTTTCATATATTCTTTCTTCTTTCTTTTATTGCGTTCTTGACCATCTTGATAAATTTCTCTTGATTTTTATCAATTGAGTGATTTTTTGTGACGACAGGAAAAACTTTTTCATCCCAAGGATAAAAACTTTTACCATCGACAAAATCAGATATCTTCCGAACCATATCATCATGATTTGTGGCGACAAAATCAGGGATAAGTGGCACCAAATATTGAGTACAAGCGAGCTCATTAGGAGCATATAAGAAAAAGGGAATACCGCTTGCCAAACTATCAGCGATTTTTGTTGAGAAGGCAAAACGGAGATCTTTTATCGAATAATCATCAAATGATTCAGCGTGGATGATTAAATTACTCTCGCTTATAATCTCTTGGACTTTTCGATAATCAACAACACCGCAATAAACGATACCATTAGCTTTAGATAATTCTTCTAGTACCTCTTGACTTCCTCTTCCATATATTTCTAGTTGCAAATGCCTTTTATGCAAAACACTGGCAATATCAATTAGAGAGCGATGTCGACCGACGCTTAAATTGCCTAAATAGACAATTCGAACGCTATCGACCTTTGTTCTTGGGGTGGATTTCTTTTGCGAAAAAACAGAACTCATCATCAATACCTCAGCAGTGTGATTAAAGTGATTTTGGTATTCATTTTTTAACATTTCTGAATTGTAGATACAAAGCGAACAAGCTTTGATGGCTTTTTTGACTTGACGATAGAGTCGCATATGGAATAACGGATAAACAACACCAAAACGATGAGACATATAATTATACTTCTTAAAACAGTAATCCTCTGAATTATGAATGATTAATGGGATACCACGTTTAATGGCAATTTTGCGGGATAAACGAAATAAAAAAGGAGCATCACCGCCTTGAAGTAAGATGGCCTCTGGATTAAAATCGTCGAGCCATTTTGCAAAGTGCTCCCCCTTCCAAGCCTCGCTATTCCATATGATATCCCGGGCAATTGAAAAAAGCGGATTCTTACGTTGATTGTGTGAGGAGATAGGCTGATTATTATGTGAAGAACCGACATCACTTTTGATTAAACCGTCGGCAGGCCTTCTTGTTTTAAATGATTTGTATGCTTCTTCATCGGTGACGCGGAAGAAGTGAGATAAACCATCGATATCCGATTTTTCATCGCGAACATAAAAGTTTGCAATGCTTTCTTTTGGATAAGATGCGAGCAAATTATAAATTGTCCGACCGTTAGAATTACTAAGCGATAGGCAATTATTAGAAATAATTAGTAACCGAGGTTGCGAAATACGATCCATGCAGTAATTTTACCAATTAATCGTCTAAATAACGATCTTGCCTTTCATGACATATTTTTCGCCCTTTTTCATTAAAGTGCGAATTTGATGTGGTGATTTCCCCGTCCTATTTTTAAGTCGCAAAGCATAATAGTGTCTGAAAAACATATAGCTGAAGGGATGAACTAGTTTATTAATCGCTCCTCGCGAAGCGAAATATTGATTATCATAACCCTTAAAGTATGATGATGTCTCATCGTCTTCAGTAATATTAAAAATTGTCTTGCTACTGCGGAATAATTTCACTCTTTTTTTGACTAGTTCAAACATGAAAAAAGAGTCTTCGCCATTATAAATCTTGTTAGGTGTTCCCAATTGTTCATTGAATAAAAGATTGTATTTCTCGATCGCTTTTTTTGACAAGGCGATTCCCGGTCCACCAGCGTGGGAAACATCATGAAACGAGGCAACGAAACAAGTATCGCCATTACTAATCTTCTTGTCATTTTTTATCAGGCCATTAAAGTAGGCTGCTTCCGCTTTGTTTCGTAAGAAAAAGTCAATTACCGTTTTTTCATAGTCAGGCAATAATTCACAATCATCATCAGTAAAAAAGCCGATACTCGCTTCCAAGTTTTTAACGAGAATATTGCGATTGATACTCACGCCTCTTGTCTTTGTGTTGATTACAGTTATTACGTGTTCTTCGTAATTAAAAGAATATCGACTTTCAATAGCGCCCTGATTGGCAATGATGGCATCGCTATGCACGTTAAGAGCCTCTAACATTGCCCTTATTTGCTCTTCTGTATCGCGGCGCATCGTTGGAATCAATACTTGTAATGGTTGATTCGAATCAAGGGCAAAGGGCTTTCTAGAAAAGAAAGTGTGAAGAAATTCTTTAATAAATCGCGGATTAAAGAAGAACTCCAAAAGGATAAAGATGATTAAGAAGACTGTGCCACGTATTAGGGTCTGCTGGAGGAAGGTTAGTTCATTTAAACTTATAAAATGGAAGAGTAAAAAGGTAATAGCGGTTGGAATAGCGGCAATAACGACATTAAGGAGCAATGATAACCAAATTGCCTTTTGCTTTAATGCGATAACCTTGGAATTATATATCGAAAGAGACAAGGCTTGGATTAAATAGGTAAAAGCAGTGGCGATGATACACCCCCAAATACCTAACCAATAAGTCATGCCGATACACAAACCGACATTAATCACAAAGGAGACGGCATAAATAATGGCTGGAATTAAATTTTTATTTAAAGCTCTTTGAATATAAAAACTAAAAGTTTGACTTGCTAGTAATAGATTGGATAGCATTATGGCCAAGGAAAAATAATAGACGTCGACTTTATCGATTCCAATCCAGGCTTGGATGAACTCCTTGCCAGCAGAGGCAAAACCAAAGACAATCATCGTCATTAAAATAATGACAACTTTGATGACAAAGTCATGCACATATTGGACGTCATCCATTCTTCCGCTGACAGCATCTTCAGTCAGACGGGGAGCAAAAACGCCAGTAATCGAGGTTGAAATACTATTCAGATAAGTATTGAAGATGGTACTAATTTGGAAAAGCGTAACTGCTTGAGCGCCGAGAATAAATCCTACGACAACCTTATCGGTTAATGAACTCATTTGTGTTAGTGTTGATATGACAAAGACAACGGCTGAGAAGGCGATGATTTGTTTAAATAATTGCTTATCGCGACTCGTAAATTTGAAAGTGACTTTCGTTTTTAAAACAAAAAATGTATATATGCCATTTAGTATAACCGTTAAAGCCGATATGCCGAGTGCCACCCAAGTTATTGCTATTGCCCGACCACCAAGCCATAGAGCAAAGATTGAAATAACAGGAGAAAGAACAGTGATTATTAGAGAAACGCTATTTAGCCATATAAATCGCTTGTTGTATGTGATGACCAAGCGCATAAAAATGGCTGGAAACTCAAGCATTGTTCCAAGAACAGTAATGGCCATAATGACAACAATTAAACTTTGTTCAGTCGCTGTGTAGTTGGATAGAGGGATGACATTAAAAGCTATTAAAAGAATAAGTAATGTTCCAATTAATAATGCAATGGCGGCAACGGCTATATAGAAGACTAAAAAAATGCCGTTAATACGTTTAATGCCATCCTCGCCGTATTCTTTTTTGATTAGATTGGCAAATCGGAGATAAGATGGAGCCATGCCAAATGATAAAAAAGTTAAATACCCGACGAGCGATGTAGCAAAAGCTCGCACACCATATTCGACGTCACCGAGTTTTTCTAGAACATATGGTGTATAAAATATCGCTAAGAGGATGGAAGCGAAAAGGGTAACATAGGAAATTGCTACCGAAATGCTTAGTGAAGTTTTGCTGCTAATCTTCTTCATTTTTTCCGTCTTTAGTCGCACAAGTACTATTATAAGTTAAAACAATTGAAGCAAGTTTGCTTCGAATAGCTTCATTTTCTTCCATATCGAAAACGGAAACAATATCTTTAAGATAATCATCGATTGAAAAGTCGCATATACGATCTTCAATGTATATTTTGCTATTCTCGGTCTTCTTATGTTTATTAACGTCGATAAGTATTTCTTCGTATAGCTTTTCACCAAGACGCAAACCGGTGAATTTGATATCAATTTCTTTATAGGGAATAAAACCGGCCTGCCTAATCATTTTTTCTGCTAATGATAGTATTTTCATAGGTTCGCCCATATCTAAAATAAATATTTCTCCTTTGTCAGCGTATATCGAACATTGAAGGATTAAAGAAACTGCTTCAAAAATAGTCATAAAGAAACGAGTAATGCGCGGATCAGTGACAGTCAACGGACCGCCATCTTGAATCTGTTTAGCAAATAGGGGCACAACGCTTCCGCTACTGCCGAGAACATTTCCGAATCGGACAGCGGCATACTTAGTTGTATGAGACATAATGGAAAAGTGTTGAATAATCATCTCGGCAAACCGTTTGGTAGCGCCCATCACATTAGTTGGCCTGACCGCCTTATCGGTTGAGACAAGGATCATCTTCTTTGCTTCAAATTTAAAGGACATATTTGCCACATTATATGTTCCCACCACATTGGTGCGAATTGCCTCTTGTGGACTATCTTCCATTAAAGGCACGTGTTTATATGCAGCGGCGTGATAAACATAGTCAGGATGATATTTTCTAAATATCTGCTCAAGTCGCTTTTCATTATATGTTGAACCAATAAGAACCTCAATTTTCGTTTTGCTTGGGCTTTTTCTCATCCGCATCATCAATTTTTGCTGAAGATCATATATTCCGTTTTCGTATATATCAAAAAGGACGAGTTTTTGTGGTTGGGCATCGTAAATTTGATTGACTAATTCAGAACCGATTGAACCGCCGGCACCAGTGACCAACACTGTAGAGCCCGCAAACATTTTTGCTAATTCGTTGTTGTTTAATTCAACTGGATTACGGCCGAGTAATTCATTCATGTCGACATTGAATATTTTAATGCTTCTTGCGCCTTCCATTTCCGAAAGGATTGGTAATCGTTTGACCCTAACATTGAATGCATCAAGCGATTTAATTATTTCCGTTAATCGTTCTCTTGAGATGTTAGCGATAGCGATAATCACTTCTTCGACTTGCAATGAATCAATTACTTCTCCAATCCTCTTGATTGGTCCTTTAACTGGTACATTAGCTATGGTGCCTCCAATTTTATTGCGGTCGTCATCAATCACAGCAACAATGTCATTTCGCGAACGGGGATTGTTTCTTGATTCATCAATTACTATTTTGGCCGCAGC
>Ga0172377_10001894_pt1 | contig 21324 bp, 18 predicted proteins | sample Pumphouse3metaG_FD_119749 | JGI IMG/M metagenome (GOLD analysis project Ga0172377, IMG submission 119749) | Leachate microbial communities from a municipal landfill in Southern Ontario, Canada - Pumphouse #3 metaG | ecosystem: Engineered > Solid waste > Landfill > Unclassified | place: Canada...
ATCGGTGCGATTCCTTTAACTTTAGGAATGGGATATGGAAAGCTTATATTGACAGTCTCTGTATTGGGAATTCTGATAGATGCACCTCTGGGAGCCTTCTTAATTAACATCACATACAAAAAGCTACTGACGCTCGATGAAAATCACGTGCGTCAAGTAGCTTTGAATTCAAATATTAAATCGACTGAAGTTAATAAAGATTAATTTTTTAAATCTTTGCTAACCACTTGAACATCTTCATCTTGGATTCCGTGCAGGGAGGATACTTAGTATTTAGTTCTAACTTGCCTTTTACTAAAACGGATTTTTGATGGGAGAAAGTGTAGAAACTTTCTTTTCCGTGATAGTGACCCATGCCGGATCTACCAACTCCTCCAAAGGGGAGTTGATCGTTGGTCAGATGCATTATGGAGTCGTTTATACAGCCGCCACCATAGGGCATAAGTTGCATAACTCTCTTTGCTTTAGCTTTATCTTTTGAAAAGTAATAGAAAGCTAAAGGTTTTTCTTTGTGTTTTTGCATCTCTAACAAATCCTCAAGATTTGAGAAGGTGAGAATGGGTAGCACTGGTCCAAAGATTTCTTGAAGCATAACAGGATCAGTTTCCTGAACATTTGTCATAATGGTAGGCTCCAAACAGCGCCCTTTAATCTTTCCGCCAAATACGACTTTCTCAGGTTCGATTAAACCGCTGATTCTCGCTACGTGTTTGTCATTTATGATATAGGGGAAGTCGCTATCTAACACACCGTCGTGATAGTAGAATTGTTTTACTGCTTTTATTAAATCTTTCACGAATTCGTCCTTTACATTTTCGTGAACGTAGAAGTGGTCTGGTGCAACACACGTTTGACCAGCGTTGAGGAATTTACCCCAAGCCAAACGTTTGGCTGCTAAATCAACGTCGGCATCTTCATCGATGATCGCGGGTGATTTACCGCCCAGTTCAAGCGAGATTGGCGTGAGATTAACTGCAGCTTTAGACATGAGCAAACGGCCAACAACATCGCCGCCGGTGAAAAATATATAGTCGAATCTCTGATCGAATAATTCTGTATTTTCTTTTCTGCCACCAAGGATAACTGAAATTAAACCTGGTTCAAATTCTCCGAGCATTTTGCTTAATACTAAAGAGACTGTGGGGCAGTAATTTGAAGGTTTTAATACGACTGTATTACCTCCTGCAATCGCGCCTATAAGAGGACATATTGTCAGCTGAAGCGGATAGTTCCACGGCGCCACAATAAGAGCTACACCGTACGGTTCTTGAAGCAAGTAACCTTTGGAAGGGAAATTAACTATAGAAGTTTTCACTTTTTTAGGTTTAGCTAACTTTCTCAAGTGCTTAATCATGAAGTCTAATTCTGCAAGAGTGACGTACAATTCTGTACCGAGAACATCAAATTCACTTTTGTTGTAGTCTGTAATAAAAGCCGCATTCATCTCAACTCTGTACTTTAATAATAATTCCTTCAATTTCATAAGGTTATTAAGGCGAGCGTTAACATCAAGGGTTTTTCCAGAATAGAAATATTTTCTTTGCAACTCGACAGTTTCTTTTATATTCATAATGTTTTACCTCTTATATATAATTTAGCACATAATATTAAAGTTTGATAGATAACTACATTTAGTATTTACAAATATCATTTTTGTATTCAATTTATTACTATATAATTCATTTTTTATAGTATTTCGTAAAAAATGTGCAAAATTAAGCCCTTACATTTATACTTTAAGAGAGAAAGGTTGAATAGAAAATGAAAAAATTAAATTTTGTAACGATATTATCGATCGCATCAATTTGTACAGCAGGCGTCACATCCTGCACACCAGCAGTAACAAGTTCAGACGTACAGTCGAGCGTTACTAATTCCGAGGCTACCACTTCCGGAGATACTACATCCGAAGTCGCAACTTCGATAGAGGATAATGTAATTAGAGACTCCATAGTTTTCCACTACAACAGAACTGATGGAGAATACGACCCTTGGTCCTTGTGGCTTTGGGAAGATGGTCAGGAGTGTTACAACCCAAATGGTTATGATTTTAACGGAACCGATGAATTCGGTGCTGTTGCTGCCTATCCTTTAGACACGTGGACAAATACCACGAGTTTGAATTACATATTCCGCAAGAATATAGACGGAAATGCTTGGGGACAACAAACCCCGGATTTAAGTTTGTACTATTCCGACTACGCGCAAGATGCTAACGGAAATTACAACGTTTATACCGCTCAGGGCAAAGAAGAAAGTTTATACGATAACGGCGATGATGCAATTGCATCAAGTTTAGATACCTGTTACTTCGATTCATTCAATTCAATAGCCTACAAGGGAGTTGATGAAGTTTCCGAGGTTGAACTCTCAGTTGATGGCAGTGAGATTTTCACAAATTCCCCCAATGCATCTGAAGGTACTTTGGACTTAGGCTCAACCTTCGAATTAGATTTGGGCAAAGTGTATTCTTTAAAAGTTACATTTGCCACAGGAACATTTGAAACTTACACTGTACCTTTCACTTACTTGTTCGGTACTGATGAATTTGACGCCATGTACGAATACGATGGTCAACTTGGTGCAATATATACTTCCGAAGCAACAACCTTTAAAGTTTGGGCGCCTTCATCTCAAGAAGTCGTGCTAAATATATACGAAAATGGTACTCCGGTATCAGTGAGTGCATCTGTTGGCAGCGATGCGAAAACAAGCACATCGATGATTCGCGGAGAAAAAGGTGTGTATGAAGCAACTATCACAGGAGATTTAGATGGCAAGTACTACACATACACAATTACAAATACACTTGGAACTAACGAAACTATTGATCCTTATGCGAGAACCTGTGGTGTCAATGGTATCAGAGGCGAAATTGTCGATTTAGATTCTACAGATCCCACAGGTTGGGATGCTGTTGATGCAGTTGCACATCCCTCTACAGAGCTAGGAGTTTACGAACTTCACGTCGCTGATTTAACAAGCGATAGCACCTGGACCGGAAACGAAGATTACAGAAAGAGATTCTTAGGTTTAGCAGAAGCTGGAACGACTTACACAGCTGATGAAACAACTGTTGCTACCGGCTTTGATCACATCAAAGAAACAAATGTTAACGCTGTTCAACTTCAACCTATATACGATCAAGCAAACGACGAAACTAATCCCACTTTCAACTGGGGTTACAACCCTCAAAACTACAACTGCTTAGAAGGCTCTTACTCTTCTAATCCTTACGATGGAAAAGTCAGAATGAGAGAATTTAAACAAGTAGTTAAGGCGTACGCGGAAGATGATATCGAAATTATTATGGATGTCGTTTACAACCACGTTGCTTCTTTAGCTAACTCTTCGTTTAACTATACGGTTCCTGGTTATTATTTCCGTTATAAAGCGGATATGGTATCGGCCTCTAACGGCTCAGGATGCGGTAATGAAACTGCGAGCGATCACACTATGATGCGCAACTTTATGCTGGATTCCACAGAGTTCTTAGCAAGCGAATACAAGTTGGGCGGTTATAGATTTGACCTCATGGGATTGCACGATACGACTACGATGAATGAGATCTACGATAATTTAGCAACTAATGTAAATGAAAATATCACAGTGTACGGCGAACCTTGGACAGGCGGCAGCACAACATTAGTTGATAAAGCCGATAAGTCTAATATTACTAAAGTACCGGAAATCGGAATGTTTAACGACGATTTTAGAAATTACGTGTCCGGTGATAACAACGGCGCAAGTGGCGGTTGGGTTAACAAGAGTACGGGCGGTAACAAAGCAGCGACAAATTCAATTAAAAATTCGTTGATGGGCGGTTACTCAGGTTATTCTATCAACAAAAACGTAAAGCAGAACATCGCTTATGTTGGATGTCACGACAACGCAACTATCTTCGATAAATTCTACAACGTCGACCAATTGCGCAGTTCAGGCTACACCGATGAAGAACTAGCTGATATGTCAGTAATGGCAAACGGCTTAGCATTTACCTCACAAGGTATATCCTTTATGCAAGGTGGCGATGAAATTATGAGAACTAAGAGAAATACTGATGGAACTATCAATACGAACTCTTACAACACTTCTTACGAAATGAACTCGTTCAAATACGATCAAAAGATTAAATATTTAGATCAATTCCACGAATATGCAAATATGATTAATCTTAAGACTAGTCGTCCAGAACTTCAATTCACCGCTAAAGCAGATTGTTTTGCAAATGTTGTTTTCAACGAAAACGACATTGGATCTTGCATGAATTATCAAACTTCGGTTGGCGAATCAGGGGTATACGTTATCGCAAATAACGCGTATGAAGAAACAACTGTGGAAGTACCTGGAAACAGCTACTCAGTCGTAGTTGATACCAAAGGAGCCATAGCAGGTTCTACATACTCAGGAGGTACATTAAGTATTCCTAAGAGCGGATTTATTATCCTTACTATTGATTAATTTACTCTTTGATGACCGCTTCAGCAAACTTTTTCCTTTGCTGAAGTGGTTTTTTGTTTGGGTGAAAAAAAGAATATTTATTATCGTATTATATTGAGATTCACTACTAATCGTTATATAATAAATAAGCGGTTAGTCACCAATAACTATCTAGTTCTATGACTGACCCACAAATGGTTGTGATATTTTAGTATTTTATATTTTAATAACGACATAGAGAATGGGAAACGTTATGAATGAAAAAGAACATGAAGTAGTAGAAACAAATCCGGGACATTGTGGTCGCGGATATGGTCGTCGCCAAGGCTCCGGTCGCGGTTACGGCAATGGAAGACATATGGGAATGGGACAAGGACTCGGTTTAGGCTGTGGAAATCGTCCATTTAATCATAGGCGTTTAGCTGTGGGAGATGAAGGTCATCTATGTGACTTGAAGAGAGGACAAAAATGTATTGTTCTTGATTTTCATAATGACAATAAAGCTCTTCGCAGGCGCTTGTTGGATATGGGAATAACCAAAGGCGTCGAAATAGAATTAAAGAAGATGGCTCCGCTAGGCGATCCAATCGACATATATTTGAGGGGATATGAACTCTGCTTGCGCAAAGCTGACATGCGCGGAATTGATATTAAGGTAATAGGATAATGAAAGTTGCATTAGTAGGAAACCAAAACTCTGGAAAGACCACGCTGTTTAATTCCTTAACAGGAATGAATCAAGTTGTAGGCAATTGGCCCGGAGTTACAATTGAGCGCAAAGAAGGTACTATTGTAGGGACCGATATAACAATCGTTGATCTTCCCGGCATATATTCTTTATCTCCGTACACATCCGAAGAAGAAGTATCAAGAAGATTTGTTTTGGAAGAGAAGCCGGATTTAATCGTCAATATTATCGATTCTACTTCGCTTGAAAGATCTTTGTATTTAACTACGCAATTGCTCGAACTTAACTGCAATGTCATCATTGCTTTGAACATGACAGACATATTAGAGCAAAATGGCGTTAAGATTTTTGTAGACAAACTTTCAAAAGAGCTCAAAACATCCATCGTGCAGATATCCGCATTAAAAAAAGTTGGAATAGAAGAGCTGATTAAAAAGATTAAAACAGGCGACATATTAGAAAATGTTCACCAGGAAATATACTCTAAAAACGTTGAACAAGCTTTAAAATTTATCGATGACTATCACCGAGATCATAACCTTTCTAGATTTGAATTAGTTAAGGTTTTTGAGCGAGATATTCGCTTCCAAGTACTCGATGATGACAATGTAAATCGCTTCATCAGTGAAGTTGAAGGCATACAACAAATGGATGCCGAGCAAATAATTGCAAATGAAAGATACAACTATATTTCAGATGTGCGCGCCGTAGCTACAGAGGTTATTAGACCAAGCGAATCTGTTACGGACAAAATCGATAAAGTAGTACTCAACAAATGGGCTGCTATTCCGATATTTGTTGTAATAATGGGACTGGTATATTTTTTGTCAGTCGGAGTTATTGGTGGATTGACATCAGGACTGATCGATGGATTATTCAACGGCATGGATAATATTTCGTTTTTTGGACGAGTGGTGAACATGAACTTTATCGGGATTGGACCTTGGTTAGCTGAAACTATATTGAAAGCGGGAGGATCAGCTTGGGCTGCGAGTCTCGTACAAAATGGTATGATTGCAGGCGTTGGCGCGGTTTTGAATTTTGTTCCACAGTTGATAATGTTGTTTTTTGGTTTATCCCTTCTTGAAACCACTGGATATATGTCGCGCATTTCCTTTTTCTTCGATCGAATATTTAAAAAACTGGGACTTTCGGGGAAATCTCTCATTCCCTTTATAGTGGGAGCGGGATGTTCCGTCTCTGGTATTATGACCGCTCGCACGATTGAATCTGAGCAAGAGCGCAAGATGACAATTATCTTAACTCCCTTTGTTCCGTGTTCAGCCAAACTTCCTATCATCGCCTTATTTTCAGCGGCCTTTTTTGGAAGTTGGGGATGGTTTGTATCGTTGAGTTTCTATCTATTCGCGATGATTATGATCGTTTTGGGTGCGCTGTTCTTGAAAAAGATATTTCACTCACCTTTGCCGACAACCTTTATATCTGAACTTCCGGATTATCACAAACCTTCCGCTCGATACGTTGGACGAATCGTTGCTGATAGAACTAATGAATTTATTAAAAAAGCCGGTAGCATAATACTTATTTGTTCTTTGGTCATTTGGTTTTTGGCGAGTTTCACCTACAAGATGGAATACGTTGACGGCGTTAATGTACTGATTAAAAATAGTTTGCTTGCAAACTTGGGCAACGGCGTTGCTTGGTTCTTTTATCCTATGCTCGGTGGGAACTGGTCGTGGGAAGCTTCCGTATCTGCTATTCAAGGATTGATAGCGAAGGAACAGGTTATTTCTTCCATGAATGTCATCGCTGGATTATCTGACACAGCAGGAGTCAGTACAACAATATTTGACACTTCTGCCTTCAGCTTCTTTACTCCTTGGTCAGCGTACGCGTTCGTAACGTTTAATTTATTCTCTGTACCGTGTGTATCGGCAGTGTCAGCAATGAGAACTGAATTGCACTCGGGTAAAGATTTTGCTATAGCGTTAGCGTTTCAAGTTGGAATAGCTTGGATCTTATCTACGCTGATTGGTTTAATCGGATTGGCGGTGATGTAATATGAATTGGGTTGATGCATTAGTGCTATTTGTAGTAATCTTAATTGTAGTTCTCATCTTGTACTTCAAGTATTTTTTTCACAGGAAAGACAAGAAAAAATACAAGAATTCTCAGTGTCGTTCATGCGAGAGATCAAAAGAGATACTGGCGGATGAAATGAAAAAAGAGTATTTCCGCAACAAGGTAAAAGATGAAAAAGAAAAGATAAAAGAAGCGAGAAAGAAAGCGGATATCCCGCAGGCGGATATCGATATGTTGAACGAGAATAAAAAGGAGTATTAACGCCGTGAAAGAAATTTATATAGCAGGTGGATGTTTCTGGGGAGTTCAAGCGTATTTCAATTTAGTGAAAGGTATCTTAAGTACCGAAGTGGGTTACGCCAATGGCAATCTCACTCATCCCACTTACGAAGATTTAACATCGCATCGAGCCACTCAGGCAGAAGCGCTTTATATCAAGTATGATGAGAAGGTTATTTCACTTGAAACCATACTGTCTCACATGCTGAGATTCATCAATCCAACCAGCGTGGATAAACAGGGCGGGGACAGAGGTCACCAGTATAGAACTGGCGTATATTTCGTGGATGAAAACGATAAAAAAATCATTGAAAAAGTATTCCAAGCAAAAGAAAAAGAAACTGAGTCAAAGTTCGCGATTGAAGTGAAAAAATTGGAAAACTTCTATCCCGCTGAAGAGTATCATCAGGACTATTTAGAAAAGAATCCCAACGGGTATTGTCACGTTGATTTGCGCCTTGTCAAAGACGACGAACGCAAATGAAAATACTAGTGTGTTCCGACTCCCACGGGGAGACAGAACTGTTGGATAAACTATTTTATGAGAACCAAGATTGTTCTCTTTTTTTGCATTGTGGAGACGTGGGATTACCTGCGTATTTAACTAAAAAATTTCTAGTAGTTAAAGGCAATTGCGATTATTTTGACTATCCTCGTAAACGCGATATTCCGACCAAGTGGGGAACGATTCACATGGAGCACGGCGACACCTACCAATCACGAGATGAAAAGTACATCGAGAGTTTGGGATGTTTCATTTATCTCTTCGGGCACACTCACAAAAAAGAACACGGGTACGATGGAAAAACTTACGCGTTTAATCCCGGGAGTCTCACCAGACCTAGAGATGGGAATGAAGGTTCGTATTTAACGATCAACATCGATGATGATACGGGCGCTTTAACTTTTAAATACCACGCGGTAGATTTATGTTAAAATTAAAGTATGAATAAGAAAACTTTAAATATTTACGAAGTTATAAAAAAAGAGATTATAACTTTAAAAAAGGAACCGCAAACGATGATACGCGAAGTTGATATTGCGCGTAAATACAGCATTTCACGCACGCCTGTGCGCGATATTTTTTCCAAGTTAGAATACGATGGATTGATTGATGCAAACAGAACTAAAGGCACGTATGTATCCAAGATTGACGTAGATGAAATCACAGATACTATGTATGTAATAACCCAAGTAGAAACAAATGTTTTGAATGAGATTATCGATTCTATCACTCCTGGCGATATCGTTAAATATAAGATGATACTTTTTGATCAGGAAGAGCTGTTCAATCAAGACAATCTTGAAAGAATTGAGATCGTAGATGCTTTTTACGATTTGCAAAAACTATTTATGTACCTGCTTTATAAAAAAGGCGGAAAACAAGAAATATATGAAAAGTTTTACGCCCAAAATGCCTGCTATCGTCGCTTCTTATATCTGATAGGGTACACCTACAGAGATACGATTGTTGAAATGGTTCGCTATTCCAATTTACTTTTGGATGCGCTGTCTAAACGAGATAGAAAAAAGGTGGCCGAGATTATCGGCAACCAAAAATATATTGGATTGGATAAGGTGAGATTGATCAAACAAACTCATCCGAATTACTTTATTTGATCTTTTTGTTTTAATAATTTAAGAGACGTTGTTCGAATAACTTTTTTAAGTTGCTCATAGTTTGTATTGAGCGATTTTTGGTAGTTTCCTTGTTCGCCAGGATAGTAGAATTGTTTAGCTTCTAATCCTTCGGGCATGTATTGGATATACTTCCACAAATCAGGTCTTCCGTAGGGATACTTATCTTCTTCAAGTCTATTTACTGGAGTGAATTTTAAATAGTCTCTTACATCAGCTGGATATTTATCGATTTCCTCCATCGCTTTTTCAATCGCATCAGTAGAGGCTCTAGATTTAGGAGACAAAGTCAAATCAGCTACAGTGAATGCCAAGGGAATTATCGCTTCCGGCAATCCGATCTCTCTCGCTGATTTACAGGAGTTGATTGCGCGGTCCACAGCTTGAGGATTGGCTAGGCCTACATCTTCGTATGCTGTTACTAGCAAACGTCTTATAATACCCTCTAAATCGCCAGTCTGACACAATTTAGCTAAGTAGTAGATTGCAGCGTCGATTTGAGAGCCGCGAATTGATTTTTGAAATGCTGATACATTGTCGTAATGGGCATCTCCATTCTTATCTCCAAAGAAATTGGGAACGGCTGATATGGATGCGATATCATCATTGGTTATAGTGTGGCTTTTTGAAAAGGACAAACTAGCGGCCTCTAAAAAGTTGTACGCGTAGCGCAAATCTCCGCCTGATTGATTCGCGACAGTCTTAAGAGCAGCTTCTTCAAAAGTGCGAGTAGAATCCAATCCTTGAGGAGCGATTACGGCTCGATTTAAACCTTCTAAAATCTCTTTTGAACTCAGAGGTTTGGTTTCCAAAAGGTGGCATCTAGAACGAATGGCAGGATTGATTGCTAAAAGCGGATTGGCTGTAGTCGCTCCTATTAAATATACGCTTCCATCTTCAAGTTGCGGCAAGAGTAAATCTTGCTTATCTTTATTCAATCTGTGTATTTCATCCATGATTATTATGGTCGTTTCATACATTTTCGCTTCTTTGAAAATATCTACGAGATCTTGCTTCTTGCTGGTGGTAGCATTCACGCGAATAGCGTGAGCATTTATGGAGTGGGCGAAAGCTTCAGCTATCGTTGTTTTGCCTGTTCCAGGTGGACCAAAAAGAATGCAGCTCACTACTGTGTCGTTTTCTAAACAGTGCGTTAGAAAACCATCAGGTCCTACGATTTTCGTTTGACCTATTACTTTTTCTAAAGTTGAGGGTCTCATTCTATATGCTAGTGGTTTTTTCATAATGTGTACTTCCTACATATATATTATAAATGATATTGTTTAAGTTTTTCCGACTATTTTTTCAATTTGAGCGAAGTTTTGCAAGGGATATTTCACTTTAGGCGGGATTTACCGATGCTTTTGGTAAATAAAAGCATATTTAATGTGTTGAAATTTTCGATTCGATTCACTAAGATTTATATATAGTAATTTATATTTAGTATATATATATAAACTTAGTATTATGTGTCGTTATTTATTTTAGAAATATATAATTTTGGAAAGGCGAATATGCATGGAAGATTATGTCGTTGAATTAAGACATATCAATAAGCGAATCGAAGGTATTGTTGCAGCTAATGATATTACACTGAGATTGAAACGTGGAGAGATTCACGCTATTTTAGGTGAAAATGGATCCGGAAAATCCACAATAGCAGGTGTATTAGCTGGCCTTATTATTCCCGATGATGGAGATATATTAGTAGAGGGACAAAAGACCGCTATTCGCGGGCCCAAAGATTCGAATGATTACGGCATAGGCGTCATCAGTCAAAACTTCAATCTTGTAGAAGAATTTACCGGATTGGAAAATATTATTTTAGGACAAGAACCTCAAAGCAAAATCGGTTTTGTTCGTCCTCAAGATGCTCAAGAAGAAATCCTTAAACTTTGCAATAAGTATAATTTTTTGGTAGATATCAATTTAAGAATATCTGAGATGACAATCGATATGAAGCAAGAGATTGAAATATTGAAACTTCTGTATCGAAAAGATGAGGTCATTGTTTTTGACGAACCCACAACCGTACTATCGCCTCTGGGGAAAGAGGAGTTTTTAGGCGTTATTTCTAATCTTTCAAAAGATGGATTTTCGATTATATTTATTACGAATTCTCCGGATGAGGTTGATGTAATTGCGGATAGATGTACCATTCTAAAAGAAGGTGAATTTGTCAGCATGGTCGATATGAAGCGAACGAGTTTAATTGAACTCAAGAAAATATTGTATGGACCCGCTGAAGAAATATCAAGTCTGTGCAAGACCATTCACATTCCAGGCGAAACTGTAATGAGAGTTAGAAATTTAAATATTTCATCAAAGACAAATGTGCAAAAAGTAGTTTCAAATGTAAGTTTTGATTGCAAGCGCGGTGAGATCACCTACGTGGTAGGAATCGTCGGCAACGGTCAAGCTGCACTGATAAATGCTATTGGTGGATTAGTACAAATTGAAAGCGGCAGCATCAAATTAGAAAATGTCGATACAGCTAGAATGAACCGAAAACGCGCTTCGAAAGATGGGTTTGCTCATTTTGGAAACGTTGATATTACAAATTTTTCAGTTAGAGAAAGAAATCTCGCTGGTGTTTCATTTGTTCCGAAGGATATTGATAACATAGGATTATTTTTAGATTTTAGCGTTAAGACTAACATGATGAGTCAAAGGTATTTCGAGAATAGGTTTTCTAAAGCTGGTTGGTTGATTTCCAGTCAAGTTAACGATTACGCGAATGAGATGGTGAAAGAATTTAACATTGATATTAAAGGGCACCTAACGACTCCAATCAAAAACCTGAGCAATGAAAGCAGACAAAAGATTGTCTTAGCTCGTGAGTTTGAAAGGGAAGCTAATATCATCATTTGCGATGAGCCTACAAATAAATTGAATTTAAAAGATAAGGAATTGATTCAAAGAAAAATCATAGGATTGAGTCAACAAAAAAAGTCAGTGTTGATAGTTTCTTACGATTTAGATGAAGCGATGTCAGTAGCGGATAGAATTTTTGTTATGTGCAAGGGTGAAATTGTTGCGAATATAAGGCCGGAAAATATTACCAAGGATGAATTGAGCGATTACATGAACGGCTCTAAACGAATGGAAAATATGCGCCTGTTCGACAGCGAAACTGAAATTGCAAATACAAACCTTGAAGGAAAACATGTAAAAGAGAAATCAAAAGGTGTTTCCGGTATTAAAAATAAAACCGCAATTAAACCTGCAGAGAATAAAGTTTTGCCTGAAGGAACCATTTCCGTGAATATGGTTGCCTTAAGCGACATTGATGAGAATGATATTGTTAAGAAAATATATGTGAGGACTCCCGATGGTAAAAGAGTTTTAAAACGCATTGTTGTTAACAAGCCACTCGACAAGAGAATTGTCGTAAAAAAGATAAAGAGAATCGTTTATAAAAACCAAACAAACGCTGCAAATGGTGTACCTAAAAATGTGACTGAAGGTGCCTATAATGAAGTTAATGCTTCTATTTCTAGTGAGCAAAATATTGCTTCGAAAGTTGAAAAGAAAAATATTGTCAGTCAAAATGAACGCACTCCTGAAGAACTTCGACGCATAAGAATGAGCAATCTTAAGCAGTTCCAAAATAGGGAGGTTAAATAATTATGAATAATAAAAATAGCACTCCTAAAAAAACACAAGGATTTTGGTATCAATTTGGTCAGTCTGAAAGATTAGTATCTTTTTCATCTACTTTAGTTTCTATACTGGCTGGATTATTGGTCGGATTGATTTTTCTTTTGATTACCAACACTGATACTGCTTTTGTTGCCTTTGGTAAGATATTGGGATCCGGGTTTGCAGACTCAACCTCAGTTTTAAAGTTTATTTATACCTCCGCACCTCTTCTTATGTTGGGATTATCCTTTAGTTTTACTTACAAAGCTGGATTGTTCAATTTTGGGACTCCAAGTCAATATATTGCGGGAGCGTGTGCAGCGATTATTGCGGCGATTTTGTGGAGTACTCCTTGGTATGTTGCTGTATTAATTGCAATGTTTGTCGGTGGCATAGTGGGAGCCGTTCCCGGTCTATTGAAAGCGTATTTTAATGTAAATGAGATTATTTCCTCTCTATTATTTGACTGGGTTATCTTGATAGTAGCATTTTTGTGTTTGACCAATATTTCTGGTGCTGACCAAGCGATTACAGGAAATAGTGTCATAGCGAGTATCGGTACAAATAGCATCGGTTCTGGATTTAGCATAAGCATTTTTATTGCGATTATTCTTGCGGTTGTCGTTTATTTATTTTTAGAGAAGACAACCGGTGGATTTGAATTGCAGGCGTTTGGTTCAAATAAAGTGGCTGCTAAATACGTAGGAGTGTCGAAAAAGAAACAAATCATAATAGCCTTTGTAGTCTCTGGTGCATTCGCTGGTTTAGCGGGTGCCTTTACATACTTGGCTCCAGGAGCTTCAATATATCAAGCTCAGTTGACACATCTTCCCAGTCTGCCTTTTGCGGGAATTGCGGTCAGTTTATTAGCTATTGGAAATCCTATCGGCTGTATATTTTCAGCGCTGCTTATTTCATATTTAAATTTGTCTATACCTGCCATGAACACATTGGGCTTCTCCCAAGCGAACGCAACGATTGTCGTTGGTATTATTATTTATTCATCCGCATTTATCAATTTCACTAAATCTTGGATTCGTGTGTTGAACAAGAAGCATTTCTTTTCTTGGGTTAAAAATTCATTTGCAACATTCAACGCTAAAACTTACAGAGCTCTTACTGGCGTTGTTAGAACTAAAACTGTCGATAATCCTTTGAATGATGAAATTGCGGAAATTGCTAACTCAACTATGGGAAATGTTAGATACAGCAAAAATTCTGAAGTAACAACAAATTTTATCAATCACATAGATAAAACAAAAAATCCTAAAATTATTACGATAGACTTATCACCTGCAGCGAAGGATTTAGATACCTACAAAGCCGATGATCTCGCAAATGAAAACGTTTCTGAATTAAAGAGAAACGATCCTAAAAGTAAGGGAGGTAAATAACCGTGAATATTTCTTTACTTGGAGCTTTCCTATCTTTATTTATTGGATTATCCATTCCTTTAATGTTGATAGCTTACGGCGGGATGTTTACCGAACGGGCTGGAGTCAGCGATATTGCTATTGAAGGTATCGTGATTATTGGTGCCTTGGTCGGCCTGTTGGTGGGGTACAGTTTAGAAGGTGCGGTGAGTTCAGGATTTTCTAGTCAGTTGGCAGTGTTAATCGCCATAATTTGTGCTGGAATCGGTGGCGGTATATTTTCAATACTGCTGGGTTTGGCAGTAAAAAGATTCCATGTAAATCAAAACATCGTAGGGATAGCTTTAGATATTATTGCGCCCATGTTGTTTGCAATATTGGTATTTGATATAAATGGAGAAGCGGAGATTTCGATTTTAACTTATTCGGCAATCGCGCCGAGCTCAGTCGGATTAAGCTCGCTATCAACCGATTCGTTCTTGTACTCTTTGCTATTCACAAGTTTGAATCAGTTAGGCGTATTGTTAATCGTCATCCTTATTGCTATTTCTTCTTTCGTTATATATAAATCTAAGTTTGGCTTCAGATTGGACGCGTGTGGGAAAAATCCATCCGCGGCTCGCTCCCTGGGGATCAACGTCAATGGAACTTTGTTCGGTGGGGTAGTTACAGGTGGCATACTTGCCGGAATTGGCGGTTTTGTTTACGTTTTAATAGCGTTCACCGTTTTTAATGGCGAAGCAGCAGGCATAGGTTTTATAGCTTTGGTAATTATGATATTTGGCAAGTGGAAACCAGGAAAGATAATTTTGGCTTCATTGCTATTTTCATTCTTTATTTCAATCAGCATATACGCTTCATCAATAAGTTGGTTGCCGAGTTTTAGCGGGATGGAAAACGGATATGCGATATATAAATTATTGCCGTTTTTAGTCGCTATAATAGTATTGATATTCAATTCGAAAACAGAGATGGTTTCAGATCGAAAGAAAGTAAAATAAATAACGGAAGTTACTCGCGTTTGCTTTCGGGATATCTCGAAAGCGTTTTTGTTATAAAAAATCGTCGTTTAATGGTAATATATTCAAGGAGAAACACGCAATGAGATTTGTTGTTCAAGTTGTACAAAATGCATCGGTTACAATCGATAAAAAAACTTATTCTGAAATAGGATACGGAGAACTTGTGCTCTACAGTTTTAAACCAGGGGACGACAGACAAATGGTTGATAAAATGATAGATAAGTTGCTCAAACTTCGAATATTTCCCGATGAGTTAGGTAAAACGAATTTAAGCATTTCTAAAGTTTCTGGTCAAATTCTCGCTGTGAGTCAATTCACCTTATACGCATCCTTGAAAGAGGGAAATCGCCCTGCGTTTACCGAGTGTATGAAAGCTGATGAAGCGAGACAATTAAGCGATTATTTTGAAAAGAAAATCAAAGAAGAGTACGAAGAGACTAAGTTTGGTCAGTTTCAAACTGATATGAAAGTAAAACTTTTAAACGATGGCCCCTTCAGTATTATTCTCGATTCTGTGGAGTTAGGTTATGAAAGATAAAGTATTGTTAGGACTGTCGGGTGGAGTAGATTCCGCTGTGGCAGGATATCTGTTAAAGAAGCAAGGATACGATGTCACTTGCTGTTTTATGCGCAACTGGGATTCTATTGCGAATAACGATATATTGGGAAATCCCACTTTAAAAGGAAGTCAGTGTTCTCAGGAAATAGACTATGAGGATGCCGTAAAAACCGCAAAGCAATTGGGATTGCCTATCATTAGAGTTGATTTTATTCAGGAATATTGGGATGAAGTATTTTCATATTTTTTGGCTGAGTACAAAGAAGGGCGCACTCCTAACGCAGATGTATTTTGCAATAGACACATAAAATTCGAAGCGTTTAGAGATTACGCTCACAAGCATGGTTTTGAAAAGATTGCTATGGGTCACTACGCTAAGCGCATTGATTTAAAAGATGGTTTTGCTTGTCTTTACAAGGCTGCAGATAAGAATAAAGATCAGTCTTATTTTTTAGCTGAAGTAACGGAAGAACAACTTAAGGATTCTTTGTTTCCTTTAGCTGACATAGATAAACCCGAAGTGAGACGAATCGCTGAGAAATTGGGTTTGAGCATTGCTGAGAAGAAGGACTCAACCGGAGTTTGCTTTATCGGCGAACGAAGATTTAAAGAATTTTTGGACAATTATCTTCCGGCGCAAGAAGGGGATATTATCGACATTGTTCACGATAAAAAAGTTGGTACTCACTCCGGTGTGCTTTACTACACAGTGGGGCAACATCGCGGATTGAGCGTTGGCGGTATTAAAGGGTACGAGAACAAACCGTTCTTTGTCGTTGGCAAAGATGTTAAAAAGAACGTGCTTTACGTCGCGCAAGAAGACAACGAGTATATGCTCTCCTACAAGTGTCGCCTCAGCGATGTTAATTTGATAGTGGAAGAGCCTTCATCAGGCAAGATGGAATGCAATGCTAAATTCAGATATAGAGGTAAAGATATGCCCGTAGTATTTGAATATATCTCAAAGGATGAAGCGTACTTAACATATCCAGGTTACAAGTATGTCGCTAAAGGACAAATCGCTGTATTATATTCAGGCGAGCGCTGCTTAGGCGGCGGAATTATTAAGGAGACATTCGATGAATCTGGAAAACGAATTGAAATATAAAGTAGAGAATCCGATAGATTTAGATCTGGAAGATGTATCTTGGGAAGATAAGGGAACAAAAGAACTTCGACACGTCGTTAGAGCGATTGTTATCGAAGGCGACAAACTGGTATTTGTTCACGTTGATAGAGCTGACGCCTTCGGTACGCTAACCTATATTGAAACATCGGGAGGCGGAGTTGAAGCGGAAGAAGATAAACAAACTGGTCTGAAGCGCGAATTGAAAGAAGAACTTGGAATTGAAGTGGAAATTCTTGCGTATTTAGGTCAAGTAAGAGATTACTATCACCTCATAAATAGAAAGAATATCAACGATTACTACTTAGTTAAAGTAACCGGACACGGCGAGCGTAATCTCACTCAAGATGAAATTAAAAAGTGGCATCTTACCGATATTAGATTAAGCTATTTGTATGCTGAGTCTATCTATAAAGAGATGGTGAGTTCGAAACTGAGTTTGCTCGTAAGCAACAGAGAATTACCCGTGCTTATAAAGGCGAAACAAGTCATCGATAAATACAATCTTATGAAAGAAGAAAATTAATGAACGACATATTGTTTTTGACATTGACTATTCTCTCATTCGCTATCATATTTTTGGCGCTTATTCTTCGTTTGGGCAACGAGAAGAAATTCGGAGAAATATGTTTCGTATTTGAGCTGATGTCGTACGCATTGCTGATAACGACATTCGTATTGCAAATGGTTAATACAGGCTGGACGGCGTACAGCTTTGGTGTGCTGTTCGCACTGCTGACAATTGTGACGTTAGTTGCTTATAGATTAGTATTTAGATTTAAACAAAAACGCAAGGAGAAAATAAAATGAAAAATGTAGGATTAATTTCGCTAGGTTGTGCGAAAAATAGAGTCGATTCAGAAGAAGTGTTGAGTTACTTCGTCAGAAATGGTTACAACTTAGTATCTGATCAAAAACTCGCGGATATCATCGTCGTTAATACGTGTGGATTTATAGAAGCAGCTAAGAAAGAAGCTTTAGATACGATCTTTCAAACTTTAGAGTTGAAAAAAATCACTATAGTTATAGGTTGTTTAGTAGAGAGATATTACGATCAATTAGTTAAAGAAATACCTGAAGTAGATCTTTTTGTTAAACTGGAGGATTACCCTCGCTTTGGAGAGTTGCTCGCCCCCATATTAAAAAATGATAAATTGGAAGGCAACATAGAGAAAGATAAGCGTATTCTTACCACCGGAAGTCAGCAGGCGTATTTGCAAATATCAGATGGTTGCAATAACTTTTGCTCCTTCTGCGCTATTCCTTACATCCGCGGTAGATTTCATTCTTTCCCTTTAGATTTGATAAAAAAAGAAATAAAAGACTTAGCGGAAACAGGAGTTAAAGAGATTATCATAATTTCTCAAAATACCTCGGTTTACGGTCAAGATTTACCCGGCAACATAACTATATGCGATATTTTAAAGGAAACTTTAAAGTATGATACGTTTAAATTTATAAGATTGCTCTACCTATATCCCAATGAAATTACGGATGAATTTATTCAGTTGTACAAGGACAATCCTCGCTTGACTCCTTACTTTGATGTCCCGATTCAACACGCGAATGACAGATTGTTAAAATACATGAGACGTCATGGCGATAAGGCTTGTCTCACTGAAGTTTTTAACAAACTTAGAACTGTTCCAAACGCGATAATTAGAACTACTTTAATTGTTGGTTTCCCTTCGGAAACCGATGCGGATATTGAAGAACTCAAGCAATTCATTATCGAGCATAAATTCGATCACTTAGGCGTATTCACATATTCTCCCGAGGAGGGAACTGAAGGCTACAAATTCCCCGATAGAATTTCACCTAAAGTGCAGAAAGAACGCCGCAGTACTATCATGAAAACCCAAGCAGCGATTTCATTCAAATTGAACCAAGCGAGACTCGATACAACTATGGATGTTGTAATTACTGGTTACGATGAAAGCAGCTACGCATATTCTGGAATATGCGATTTGTACGCTCCGGACGATATCGATGGAAGAATATTTGTTTTTTCCGGCAAAAGAGAATTGGAAATTGGCGAGATGGTAAAAGTCAAAGTAGTTAACGCTGGCGCCTACGACATTGACGCTGAAGTTATTAGTAAATAGTCTAGTATAAACAAAGTACATACTATATAATATTTAGTATTATAGCGAAAGTATGTGCTTTTTTTGAGGTTTTTATGATATTTGGAAAATATGTTAATAGGTTCTATCTAAAATATTGGTATCACTTTGTATTTGGTATTCTTTTTTTAGTCGCTATTGATTTAGCTTCTTTATATATCCCGGAATATATTGGCAATGTGGTTTCAATTTTTTCTAATGCCGATAGAGCTAGTGATCTAGCTACTTTTTGGACTGGAGATTTATCAGATATTAATTCTTACGCTTACTTTATTATGTCTTTGGTAGTTATCGGAGCAATTATATTTGTTGGACGAATTGGCTGGAGACTCGCAATAAATAATCTTGGAGTTAGAGTTGAGAGCGATTTGAGAAGCATGCTGTTTGATCACGCTGAAAAACTATCGGTTACGTATTACAACAATCAAAAAACAGGTGCTTTGATGTCGTATTTCAACAACGATCTTGAAGCGATTAAAAATTCGTTCACTGAAGGAGTTATATTCTTTATCGATGGCGTTGTTCTTGGAAGCTTAGCTATTATGAAATTGTTCCAGTTGAATTGGAAGTTGGCCTTGGTCGCAGTAATACCTCTTTTATTAGTTGGTGCGGCTGGAGGCGTAATTGGAAAAGCAATCTCTAAAAAGTACGATAAACAATTGAGCGCATTTGAAAAAATGTCGGATTTTTCTCAGGAAAACTTTTCGGGAATTGCCGTGATAAAAGCCTTTGTTCGCGAAGGTCATCAAATGCTGGAATTCGCTAAGCACAACAAGAGAAGTGAAGATACGAATATTGCGTATATTAAGCTTGGAATCATGTTGGAAACCATCATTGATATGCTCATATATGTAGTGCTGATTATCATCTTCCTTGGAGGCGGATATTTAGCGATATACGAACCCACATTTGACGTGGGAACCCTAACTGAATTTATCGGTTATTTTGACTTACTTATTTGGCCCATGATCGCATTAGCCTATCTAATCAACATTATTTCGGAAGCTGGTGCCGCCTTAAAAAAGATATCAAAATTTTTGGATGCTCCTATCGATTTGAAAGATGTCGAAGGAGGAAGCGATATTCCTTCATCTCCCATAACTGGAGATTTGCAATTTAACGGGCTGAACTTTTTGTATCCGGATGGAAAGAATAAGGTTTTGTCAAACATCAATCTTCACATCCACGCAGGTGAAAATATTGGAATCGTTGGTCGAACTGGCTCAGGAAAATCCACTTTGGTTAAAGTGCTTTTAAAGATATATAACATAGATAGAGGAATGATATTATTCGATGGAAAAGACATCAACGATATTCCCGCCAAAGTGCTCAGAGACAACATAGGATACGTCGCTCAAAACGCCTTCTTATTTTCAGATTTAGTTTCAAAGAACATTTCGTTTGGAAAACCGAATATTACGCCAGAAGAAATAACTCAAGCAGCATCGTTTGCTTGCATAGATGGATCCATTCGTCAATTTAAAGATGGATATCGCACGCTGGTAGGTGAAAAAGGAACCACTCTTTCCGGTGGACAGAGACAGAGAATAGCGATGGCTCGGGCTGTTGTTAAAGATCCTACGATTCTAATTTTAGATGATTCAGTCTCTGCGGTCGATTCAGAAACAGAGATTAAAATATTAGAAAATATTAGGGAATTGAGAAAGAACAAGTCAACTTTTATCGTCTCGTCGCGAATATCTTCAATTGAATCTTTAGATTACATTATCGTAATGGATAAAGGACAGATTATTGGATATGGTAAGCACGAGGAATTGATGAAAACCTGTGAACTGTACAATAGTATTGTTAAAGCTCAAGAACTAGAAGAGGAGATAAAATAATATGGAAAACGATTATTTAAATCCCGATAACGAGAAGTTGAATTCTTCCACTTGGACTATTTTAGGAAAAGTTTCCAAGTATATTGAACCTCACATTGGAGCCTTTTTATTGGGGCTGTTGTTTTACGTTATTCTTGCCGCGATTGAAATAGCTCTTCCCATTGTTATCGGTTGGATTATCGATGGCTTGAATGTTCCCGACCCGCAGTACAGCGAAATAGTGACTTACTCTATAATATTTGCTGTAATTGTTGTTATGAACGGTCTTTTCAGATATTTTGGATCGCTTTTGATTCAAAAAACTGCGCAGAAAGTTATCTATGATTTGCGCGGAGATGTATTCAAAAAAATAGAGAGCTTTTCTTTGGGTCAAATAGGAGAAATGCCGATTGGTAAATGGGTTACAAGAGTGACAAATGATACAAATTCACTCATGAACTTCTTCTCAAATGTATTGATTCAATTGATCTATAACATAATAGTATTGGTTATTGTTATCGTCACTGTTCTGATCACGAATATAACCTTAGGACTCATACTTATTGCC
>Ga0172377_10001895_pt1 | contig 21324 bp, 19 predicted proteins | sample Pumphouse3metaG_FD_119749 | JGI IMG/M metagenome (GOLD analysis project Ga0172377, IMG submission 119749) | Leachate microbial communities from a municipal landfill in Southern Ontario, Canada - Pumphouse #3 metaG | ecosystem: Engineered > Solid waste > Landfill > Unclassified | place: Canada...
AGGAGATGGGTATCGCCACTCCGAAAGGAAAGGTCATAGGTTCGATCTATGCCGCAACACCGGAAGAATTCGCCGTATTGGCCGGTAGAATGGAAGACTTCGGAGCCTGCGCTGTAGAGCTTAACCTCTCCTGCCCGCATGCTAGAGGGTACGGCATTGAGGTCGGAACCGATCCCGTACTGGTGACGAAGATAGTCTCAGCAGTGAAATCGACCGTAAGTATACCCGTATGGGCCAAACTTACACCGAACACGCACATCCTTACCGAGATAGGAAAAGCCGTGGAAAGTGGTGACGGCGACGCGATCGTCGCGATAAACACCCTAAAGGCCATGATCATAGCCCCCGAATTCGGGAGGCCGGTGCTCAGCAACAAGATCGGCGGTCTCTCCGGAGAAGCGATCAAACCGGTAGGCGTTCGTGCGGTCTACGACCTGAGGAAGGCCGTATCGATACCCATCATAGGCGTGGGAGGTATTTCGGATTACAGAGATGCGTTGGAATACATCATGGCCGGAGCATCCGCCTTCCAGATAGGGACTGCGATAATGAACAGAGGACCTGAAATCTTCAGAACCATCAACGAGGACCTTATGGATTTCATGGAAAGGTATGGATATCGTTCGATGGGGGACATGGTGGGTGTTGCCAATGACTGACATCGTAACCATCAAGGATGTCTTTGCCGTAAATCCCTATGGTAAGACGTTCACATTCGATTGGGACGCTAAGGTACGTCCTGGACAGTTCATAATGGTCTGGGCCCCCGGAATGGATGAGATTCCGCTGTCGCTCTCATCCGTCGACAAGGAGAAGAGCATCACCTTCAAGACGATCGGCAACGATACGAGAAAACTCTTCAACATGAAAAAAGGGGATGAACTGAGGATCAGAGGGCCGTATGGGAACGGCTACACCCTTGACAGAAGAAAGAAGACCCTTGTCGTCGGAGGGGGGATCGGTATTGCCCCGTTGCTCCCAGTGATAAAGATGATCTCCGCGGATGCCGTCTTCGCGGCACGCGACAGGCAGGAACTGGAATACAGTATACCTCTGGCCAAGGAATTCTGCGAGAAATATTGGATCGCCACTGACGACGGAAGTCTGGGATTCCACGGAAATGCCGTGGACCTGGTCAGAGAGGTGATGAGGGATAATAGATACGACATGATCATAGCCTGCGGTCCGGAGATCATGCTGTTCTTCCTGAATAAGTACTGCATCGAGGCCGGTATCGATTGTCAGATGTCCCTGGAACGCTATATGAAATGCGGATGCGGACTGTGCGGTGCATGCATGATAGATGACCAGAGGGTCTGTGTAGACGGGCCTGTATTCACAGGTGACCAGATCGCGAGGATGAAGGATTTCGGACATTGCAGCAGAGATGCCAGTGGCACCTTGGTGAGATTCAGGTGAACGATGACTGCGCCCCCAGATCATATCGTGGTGACCCACGGGAGTCTATCGGTTTGTGTCCCAAGGGATCTTTTCTCCGGCCCTGACGCGGAGCCTGTCCAGGAAAAGATCCTGCCCTTCAGAAAAATGATCTCCGAGAGATATCCGTGGCTTAGCGAGAACTCCGTCGACGTGCTTATGCGCCACGCGAGAGAAGATATGGTCCGTACACTGGATGAGGAGACGGGCGGACGGTCGGTGAGCAAAAAACTTGCATACGACGGCAAACTGGAGAACGCCATAAGACACATGAGGGAACATCTTGAAAGAGACCCGAACGACGCCGATTCATGGTACGTACTGGGAGAACTTCTCTGCAAGGCGGGAAAGGCGGAGGAAGGGTACAGAGCCATGAATCGCGGACGCTCATTGATCGAATAGTGAATTTATTGCCCCTACGACCTCTGGCACCGTTGCACCCCAGGGCACCTTTGCAACGTTGCCCTCTATTACGAAACCTTCTTTGATCTTACAGCATTTCACTATCGTCTTGACGCTTCCGTCAGCAAAATCCATGGGACACACATTGATGAAGGCCGCCTTCTTCCCGTAGAGCGATTCGTAGATCCTCTCTGAGAGATGACATCCGATCAGTGTGACCTCGTGATTAATCCTGGGTGCACCATCCAGGAAGTAGACGGGCATGTCTGCTGTAAGACCCGATACTTTGCACGGAAACATGACCGCCTCCGTTCTGACCTCCGATATACGATCCGCCATATCGATCACATAATCATCTACTATTATCGGATGGTCGACAAAACCCGATGAGAGTGCTTTCCTGACGAGTACACCCAGCTTTGACGGGGACGGCGGAACGTTATCTATTACTTTTAATCTGACGGGCCTCAATCCTGAAACGAAATTGATATGCGAGAACATCCCCTGAACGATGACGGTTTTGTCGGGGTATCTGGATTGGATCTCCGCCATTGCAGGTTGGTTCAGAACATCAAGGTCTGGATCCGAGCAGAAAACGGTTTCCTCGGGCAGGGATACGATTTCGTAACCGGACAGTTTTCTGAACAGTCCCCCTCCGGAACCCTTATGGACACATACGACCGCATGATCCTCACCGTTCTGAAATACCACGTACTCGGTCCGGATATAAGCGACCCATGCATCCATCGTTTTCCTGATATTTACCTCAGACAGTTCAAAATCCACATCATGGAAAGAGACATCTTTGCAATGCATCGGCCTGTGATGTGACTGTCGATATTAAACACGCTCGCCGCAGATCTTAGAAGATTTCCTACTTGCGTGAGATGTACGATACGGGACCGAACTTTTGATCTGCCGTCACATAACACGGAATCCGTTTTTATGACTTTTTAACTCGATATGCTTGAAAAAACACCGCTAAATAACATAATTGCTACGGAAAAAAAACAGGAAAAAGCAAAACAACATAAATACCCCTTATATATGACACCATGGTAGATTAATGGCTAAAATGAATATTCAAAATATCGTTGCATCAACTTCGCTTGAACAAGAACTTGACCTGAATGCCATTGAGGATGCGTTGGACGGTGCTGTTTACAATCCGAAACAATTCCCAGGACTTGTCTACAGGCTCAAGGATCCAAAGACTGCGACACTTCTCTTCAAGAGCGGAAAGGTCGTCTGTACAGGCGCAAAGACTGTCGAAAAGGTGAAGATCGCGATCGACAAGGTCAAGGAGGACCTCAAGAAGGCGAACATCTTCATAACGATCGAGCCCAAGATCGAAGTTCAGAATATGGTTGCCACATCCGACTTGGAACAGGAGATTAATCTCAACACGGTGGCCATCACCCTTGGTCTCGAGAAGGTCGAATATGAGCCGGAACAGTTCCCTGGGCTCGTGTACAGACTAGACGATCCCAAGGTGGTCGTGCTCCTGTTCAGTTCCGGGAAGATGGTATGCGCAGGCGCGAAGATCCCCGAGGATGTCGTCCGTGCGGTGGACAAGATCGCCGCCGAGCTGAGATCGGCGAGTTTGATGCCGTAAACCCATTCTCCTTTTCTCCTTTTTATTTCACATCAGATTACCGTTAGGGGCTCGTGCGGCGTGATGAACGACCCCTTACGCTTCACTGCAAGAACTGACAGTTCTGGGTTCGACGCATACACACCACATCCGGTACTGATCCCAGAACATCCATTTATGATACGACCGACATATTGTACAAACTGTCTGAACCATAAAAAGGTTGAAATAGCATAGACAAATTGGAGGAACCGGATGTCGGGGTAACATAGTGGCCATGTGGGGGCCTGCAGAGCCTCATACGGGAGTTCAATTCTCCCTCCCGACCCTTTTTTCCCTTCTTGAGGTACCGACCGTTCCGAAAGAGACATTTTTTGTGGAAAAGACCCGATAAGGAAAATCTATTTAAATACCCTTTAAATACGGAGGTCCAGGTGAATCGATGGCCAAAATGACTATTGAGAACGTTGTCGCATCCAGTTCGCTCGAACAGGAACTCGACCTGAATGCCATTGAGAGTGCACTTGACGGAACCGAATACAACCCCCAGCAGTTCCCGGGACTCGTCTACAGACTCAAGGACCCAAAGACTGCGACGCTTCTCTTCAGGAGCGGGAAGGTCGTCTGTACAGGCGCAAAGAATCGCGACCAGGTGAGGATCGCGATCGACAAGGTCAAGGAGGACCTCAAGAAGGCGAACATCTTCATAACGATCGAGCCCAAGATCGAAGTTCAGAATATCGTCGCATCGTCCGATCTCGAACAGGAGATTAATCTCAACACGGTGGCCATCACCCTTGGTCTCGAGAAGGTCGAATATGAGCCGGAACAGTTCCCTGGGCTCGTGTACAGACTTGACGATCCCAAGGTGGTCGTGCTCCTCTTCGGATCCGGGAAGATGGTCTGCACCGGAGCGAAGATCCCCGAGGATGTCATCCGTGCGGTGGACAAGATCGCCGCCGAGCTGAGATCCGCGAATTTGATGCTTTGATGCATCGATCACATCTTTTGCAAACCCGAATTTCATTTTTTCGGTCTATACGTCTGATGTCTCCTGTTTCAAGTCAGTTAAAACCAAATACATTAACATTGTTACATCGATCAGTAGACCGATTTGCGTATCTACAGAAAAAGAGGAAAGAGAATGAAAGTAGCGGTGACATATGATAACGGAGAAGTGTTCCAGCACTTTGGAAGAACGGAATCATTCAAGGTCTACACGATAACGGACAATAAGATCGTTTCGTCGGAGATCATAGGGTCCAACGGCAACAGCCACGGTTCGCTTGCCGGTTACCTCAGGAGCCTGGGTGTATCCGGATTGATCTGCGGAGGTATCGGCGGAGGCGCCAGGGAGATGCTTGACAGCGAAGGCATAAAAGTGTATCCCGGAGTATCGGGAAACGCAGATGACCAGATCAATGCATTGATATCAAACGATCTTCGGTACGATCCTGATACAGAATGCGACCATCATGATCATGAAGAGGAGCACACTTGTACCTGCGGAAAGCACTGAACTCCATTCCGAAACATCTTCTTTTTACAATAATTAATAACGGAACAGTGCGATTGCCGACCCATGATGTACGGGAACATCCTTGAGGCAATCGGCAACACACCCGTGATCAGACTCAACAAGCTGACAGCGGGATTGTCTTCGAAAGTGTATGTGAAACTGGAGAGTAAGAATCCAGGGGGTTCCATCAAGGATAGGGCCGCCTTATCTATGATAATCGATGCAGAGTCCAAGGGCCTTCTCGCAAAAGGCGGGACCGTGATCGAACCGACATCCGGAAATATGGGAATCGGCCTGGCAATGGTCGCCGCCGTTCGGAATTACAAGGTCGTGATCGTAATGCCGGATACCATGAGCAAGGAACGCATCAGCATGATGAAAGCGTACGGTGCCGATGTTGTACTGACACCGGGAAAAGAAGGCATGACCGGTGCCCTGAAAACTGCCGATGAAATTGCAGAGAAGACAAATGGTTTCATACTTCAGCAATTCAGGAATCCTGCCAATCCCGCAGCTCATTACGTGCAAACGGCCAGGGAGATACTGGAAGATGTTCCTGAAGTGGACTATGTGGTGGCAGGTATAGGCACCGGCGGAACCGTGACGGGCATCGGGAGGGCATTGAAGGACTTTTCTTCCGATGCTAAGGTTATAGGTGTGGAACCGGCTGAAAGTCCGCTGATAACAGAAGGAAGAACAGGGCCTCATGACATACAGGGCATAGGCGCAAACTTCATCCCCGATAACTATGACCGAAACGCCGTGAAAAGAGTGATCACCGTGAAAAGTAGCGATGCTGTAGATACTGCACGCAGACTAGCCAGAGAAGAGGGTATTTTTGCGGGTATCTCATCCGGTGCAGCCGTATCCGCCGCATTGAAATTGGCCGCCGGAGAGAGGAACAAGACTTTTGTAGCAATCCTGCCGGACGGAGGGGACAGATATTTAAGTACAGGGATGTTTGATTGAGTGTTATCATGAATATCCTGCCTGATGATCTGGCGGTCGTTCTCGAGTGCGATCCCGCTGTCGACTCTGAAGATGATGCGAGAAAGTACCACACCGGTCTGCATGCGGTGTCGATGTACAGGGAGAGCCATGAACTGTGGATCGAAGGCAGATTCGATGAGGCCCGGAGGATCAATTATCAGGCGCATACTCTAACGGGTGCCGATATCCATCCCGGTGCAACCATCGGGAAATCGTTCTTCATAGACCATGCAACAGGTGTGGTCATCGGTGAAACAGCCGTGATCGGCGACCATGTGATCATGTACCAGGGGGTCACCTTGGGCGGTGTATCATTCAACAAAGGCAAAAGACATCCGACGATCGGAAATCACGTTGTATTGGGCGCAAACGCAACCGTACTCGGAAACATAACCATAGGGAACAATGTGCGCATAGGCGCAGGTTCAGTCGTTCTCAAGGATGTGCCTGACGATTGCACCGTCGTCGGGGTTCCCGGCAAGATAATCAAACGCAAAGGCGTTAACAACGAATCTGAATTGAAGCATAATGACCTTCCCGATCCTGTAAGAGATGAATTCTCCAAGGTGGAAATCGAGATATCCAAATTGAAAAAACGTATCGAAGAGCTTGAGAACGACCGCAGCGATGTATAATGCTTCCGGCAACGATTCTTTTCCCGTCAATCTTTATACGTAAGTACGGGATTCTCGAAATATTATGTCCCTGATGATCCATAACACACTGACCAACAGGAAAGAGGAGTTCATACCGATAGAAGAAGGCAAGGTCAAGCTGTACGTGTGCGGGGTGACCGTTTACGATGACATCCACATGGGACATGCCAGAAGTATGATCGTGTTCGATATGGTCGCGAAATATCTCAGATACTGCGGTTATCATGTCACGCATGTGACGAATTTCACAGACGTTGATGACAAGATCATAAAAAAGGCCAATGAGGAAGGGATCGATGCACTGGAATTGTCCGCCAGATACATACGCAGGTATTTTGAGGACATCACCAAACTGGGCATAAGCAAGGCCGACATATATCCCAAGGCGAGCGAAAGCATGGATGACATCATCCAAATGGTAAAGGAGATAATCGACAACGGATTCGGCTATGTGACATCCGACGGAAGTGTATACTTCTCAGTTGAAAAGGTCGATGACTACGGTCGCCTGACCAATCAAAGACTGGAGGATATGGAATCCTCAGGACGTATATCACCGGACGAGAACAAAAGGTGTCCGATGGACTTTGCCGTGTGGAAGAGCGCGAAACCCGGTGAGATCTCGTGGGACTCCCCCTGGGGAAAAGGAAGACCAGGGTGGCATATCGAGTGCTCTGCGATGATCAGACGCCACCTCGGGAACAGGATAGATATCCATGGCGGCGGGAACGATCTCATATTCCCGCACCACGAGAACGAGATCCTTCAGACCGAAGCTGTGACAGGGGAACCGCTGGCCAACTATTGGATGCATAACGGTATGCTTCAGGTCAAAGGTGAAAAGATGTCGAAGTCAATGGGCAATTTCTTCAGGGTCAAGGACGTGGCCGAGAGGTATGATAAATACGCCATCCGCTTCTACTTCCTCAACACCCATTACATGAGCCCTCTGGTTTATGGAGAGGAGGCATTCGACGAAGCCACCGGTGCACTGAGAAGACTTTGGAACAACTACCGTGAACTGCAGTCGTACGTGAAGAACGCACCCGAAGCTGGAGACGTAACAGACCTTGCTGCATCATCTAGAGAAAGGTTCATAGAGAATATGAATGACGATTTCAACACCCGCGGCGCGATCGAGGTCATGTTCGACACGGCGAGAGCGACGAACAAGGCCATGGCCGACAGGACCCTGTCGAAGGGGGATGCGGAACAGATGATTCTGTTGATGGACGAATTCAATGGAATCCTGGGAATTCTGCCCGACAATGAGACATCCGACGGATCGATGGATAAGGTGATGGACATATTGATCGATCTCCGCACAGAGTTGAGAAGGCGCAAAGCGTATGACCTGGCGGACCTGATCAGAACCGAACTGATGAAGGCTGGAATCCAGCTCGAGGATTCGACGGAAGGAGCAAAATGGAAAAAGATGTAGTTCTTAGAAATAAAGCCGAGCTTATTCTCGGCGGTTCCGTAAAATTGCCGAAGGACTACAAGGTCCCGGTGAGGATCTCCAGGTCCACCGCCGGCCCTGGAGCGGGAACCCGCTCCGTTGTTTTTGCATTCAACGGCGTAAGGGTGAAAAAGACCGTGTCTTATGATGAGGGCGATTTTGAGCTGCACAGTGACAGAGGTACGCTCTTCATCACCAGAAAGGGGAAACCTTTCCTATACGAAGTGAAGATCGAGCCTGTGGTATTTCATTGTCCGGAGCAAGCGTTCTTCAACCTTGATCAGAGATGCATCTACAATTGCGCATATTGCACCTCGCCACTTCTTGACAAAAACATAACCAAGGACCTCACAGATGAGAAGATCGTCAATATGATAGAGGAAGCATCGAAAACACAAAAGATCAAATCCATCGCACTTACAAGCGGTGTTGTCGGAAGCGTTCAGGAAACCGTGGACCGTTTTGTTTCGTGCATAGGGAAACTTAGGGCCGCGTTTCCAGAGACGCCTATCGGCGTCGAACCTTATGTCGATTCCACCGAACAGATAGATGCTCTTCACAATGCAGGAGCCACCGAGATAAAGATCAATTGCGAGGCAGCCCGAAAGGATATCTTCGAAAAGGTCTGTCCTGGATTGGATTACGATAATATCTTCAGGATGCTGGAATACGCCGTATCCGTATTCGGAAAGGGCGCCGTGACGAGCAATGTGATATACGGCCTCGGCGAAAGCGATGACGATCTGATAGAGATCATGGTCAGGCTTGGCATGAGGGGCGTGGCGCCCGGATTGAGGGCCTTGAAACAAACACCTGTCAACAAAGAGGGCATTCACAGGGCATTGGACGACATAGCGCCCATTACACCTGAAAGGATGATCTATCTCGCAAAGGAACAGAAAGAGATATTCAGAAGGTACGATCTCGACACGAGGTCCTTCAAAACCATGTGCTTTGAATGTACATGCTGCGACCTGGTTCCGTTCAAAGATCTCTGATCTTACTTCTCATTTTCTCTGAGAGTTCGCATGCCTTACACTCCGAACCTAGTGTAGGTTCTCCGCAATGGCACCTTCTCAATCCTGCCGGTCTTACATAATTCGACAGCATAGGGAGGATCTTGTCGTAAGATGATACGATACTGAACTTTGAACCCGGTGACCTCATCTCCAGATCGTCGATGATCTCACGATACTGATTCCTCAATGCCGCCTCCCAGTAAGGACACGTCCCGTCGTGATATCTGATCCCCGCGACCATCGCATAAAGCAGGGATTCCTTCTCGGGTATCATCCTCAACGGATATATCCTGGGGACCAGCCCCGGCTGCACTTTCTTATGCGGACCCAGTCTGGCCAAACGCTCTACATCTCCCCTGACAAAATTCATCATTATCGACTGTGCCACATCGTCAAGATTGTGGCCTGTGGCAAGATATGACGCCCCTATCTCTTCAGCGACATCGTTCATACATTTCCTGCGAAACACGCCGCAATACGTACACGGTGTGTTGTCTACCGAAAGGGGTGCGACCTGATCCATTGTCAACCCGAATTCCTTTTCGAAAGACACGACGTGCAACTGGATATCCCTGCTCCTGCAGAAATCCCTGACTATGTCGATACTTGGCGGTCTGTATCCGCTTATACCCTCATCAACGGTGATGCAATGTATTTCGATGTCGTCCCTATGGTTCAGGATCCTATCGAGCATGTGCAATGTGACCATGCTGTCCTTTCCGCCGGATACGGCGACCCCGATCACATCACCCGGCTTCAGATCGACCTGTTTTCTGATCTCCCGCTTGACCCTTCTTTCCACATATGCCTTAAAATGCTCGGAACAAAGATGCGAACCGTTGTATCTAATATACGTGACGGCATCGAACGGACAGAGATCGCATTTCACAGCCGTGTGACAGAGACCGAGGATATAGGATTTGCGGTCATTCCATGAGCTCTTCGATCTTTCTTGCCAATACCTTTGAGGGAATATCCGGCAGTGATATCAGGGTCGTCCTTCCGCCTGTATTGCCATCTGACACTGTCTTGGTAACTATGAGATTTATCTTTTCCAGGTCTTGAACATATGACCAGAACTGCGTGTGTTTCCTCGCTGTTATGCCATACTCCTCGCACACCACGGCATACGTCTTCTCTGCAGCCGGTGACTGGACATATGACATCGCCTTTATCGACCTGGCTATGGCCAACAGCGTGACCATGTGATTCTGATCCAGATTGCTTAATTTGCTTTCAGTAACAACAGAGTAGATCATCGCTTTGGCTGCACGTATCTCTTCAGCGGTGATGATTCCGTCCGGTTTTTCCTCACCTATACGTGCAGATTTATCCAGGAGGTCTATGGCAAATCTGGCATCACCGTATTCAGACGAGATGTCGGCGATCAGGTCTATCGCATCATCTTTTATTCCGCCCGCGACCAATGCCTCCTCAACGCGTACAGCCACTATCTCGCGCAACTCATCCCTTGTGTATTTGTTGAAACGTATGGCATTCGTCCTCTTGAAAGTGGACAGTGACGCATCGTCCAGACGATCCAGAACATATTCCTGCGCTATAAGTATCAAAGATACCGACACCGTGACATTGATGCTCTCTTCACTGAATCTTGAAAGCTGGTATATCAGATCCACAGAGCCCTTCTTCAGAAGCACATCGACCTCATCCAGCACGATCACGAGCCTTTTCCTGTCCTTATCGATCCTTCCTCTCAGAGTCCTCATCATCTCGGAGGATGAGAATCCTCTGTCCGGAAATCCGGGATCGTAATGCCTTATCAGCTGTAGAAGGACTCCCGCTTCGGTACTTCTCTGCCTGCAATTGACAAAGATGAAATCGAGAGGCACATTGCTCTTCAGACCGTACTGCATCATATCCGCGCAAAACCTTTTCGCAGTCGCTGTTTTTCCGGTACCTACACTGCCCGTGAGGAATGCCGTCTCCGACCTTCCGTCCTCTATGACGGTGCGAAAAAGCATTGAAAGACGTTTCGTCTGCTCTTCACGGCAGACAAGCCTGACCGGAACATAATCGAATGAAAGCTTGTTGCTGTCCTTGACGATGACGGATGCGCGACCTAACATCTTAACCCCTACTCACACGGATAAAACCCGAACACGGAACTATCTCGATGCCGTGCTGTTGCCATACGTCGGCTATGATGTTTATTCCGAGTGAGTCCGATGCCATATGCCCCGATACGACCAGATTTATATGATGTTTCCTCGCCTCTTCGATATGCGATTCCGGAAAATGCATTCCCACCACAGTCCCTACGCCCGCCAGGGCCATCTTCTCATATATCTCCTTGGGGCCAGATGTTCCGCCTGTCATTTTGAATATAACCTTTCCGGCATGTGCCTTTTTATCCCCGACGACGACCTTCGGAGGAGAATTGCACTTGGATGCCATCTGAAATTCCGGTATCTCCATGAGGTGATCCACAATATCCCCTAGATACGTCGCAGGTTTCCTTTCGAATTCATTTTCCAGGAATTTCTGAACACAGTTGTCCGCAGGAGAATGGACATTCATTATCGGAATATTCAGAAGCCTTGCTGCATCCACCGCCTGATTGTAATTCGACGGCATAACGGCGCGAGAGACCTCTGACATACGGGGCTTTATCAGACCTTCCGCGACATTTATAGGTATGCCGCTGCTGTGATACATCTCGGCCTGCATCCACATAACCTCTGGAAAAAACGTCTTCGCCAATCCTAACGGATGGTGGCCTACGATACCGGATATCCTTTCCCCTTTTTCTCTGAGTCTATCCGCAAGGAGCACCTCTCCCGTTCCTATATCTATGCCCCACATCAATTTTTCGACATCAGAATCCTTGTTACCCCAAGAAAAACGCGAATCCGCGTATGGATTCCAAAGTCTTTCCTGATCGTAATAGGGTTTTTTGTCCGCATCCATCTTTTCGAATGTGTCCTTCGCATCTTTGATGACGAGGTCCACTTCTTTTTTGGGTCGCGGATCGTTTTTGATCCCCGTTTCAATGGCCAGTTTGTAGACATCGAAGATCTTCATGTCTACCTGGTATGATTTATTCGTTGATAATCATATTCACCCTCAACTTCCAACAGTGGCGAAACTTTATGTCCGTTGATTCTATTGCTGTGTTAGGATTCCGATGAATGAAATTTGGACCGAGAAATACAGACCGAAGAATCTCAAGGATGTCATTGGTCAAAAGCACGCCGTCGAAAGACTTGAAGCTTATGTCTCATCAAGGAACATGCCCCATCTGTTGCTCACCGGACCTGCAGGAACAGGAAAGACCACATGCTCCCTCGCTATGGCCAGAGAGATGTTCGGTGATGATTGGAAGGGTAACTTCATAGAACTGAACGCCTCAGACGAGAGGGGGATCGATGTTGTCAGAGGCAAAATCAAGGAATTCGCCAGAACGGCACCCCTGGGCGGTGCAGAGTTCAAGATAATCTTCATGGATGAAGCAGACGCCCTGACCTCTGACGCACAGGCAGCTTTGAGAAGGACAATGGAGAAATACTCCAAGATCTGCCGTTTCATCCTTTCGTGCAATTATTCGTCCAAGATCATAGATCCGATTCAATCCAGATGCGCGGTGTTCAGGTTCAAACCCCTTACGCAGGACGATATAAGGAAATTCCTGAGTAAGATAGTAGATTCCGAAAATGTCAAGATCGACGATGATGCTCTTGAGGCTCTGATTCATGTTGCCAGAGGCGATATGAGACGCGCAGTGAACTCCCTTCAGGTGGCGGCATCTCTCGATAAGCCGATAGACATAGATACGATCTATCAAACGACCGGGATGGCCAATCCGGAAGAAGTGAAGAAGATGCTGGAGACAGCACTTTCCGGAAATTTCGTCGGCGCCAGAGACAACCTGGATGAGATTATGATAATGTACGGCCTATCGGGACAGGATATAATAAAGCAGATCCACTCTTCCTTCTTCGAACTCAGCATCACAGACGTGGAAAAGGTCAGACTTATGGACAAAACCGGTGAGATCGAATTCCGTATAGTCGAAGGAAGCAACGAACGCATCCAGTTGGAAGCACTGCTTGCATATCTTGTGATGATCGGCGGCACGAAAAGATGATCAGTAACGGTTGTCGAAGATACGATTGGACTTCTTCTCACTACGCGGCAGATCTCCGATCGGTACCGCCTTCGGAACGATAGTTATGCCTATTCTCCCTTTGAACCTGTCACGTACGATAGATTCCAATTTTTCATATCCGTCCCTATCGATGCCTGTCTCGAAGAAAAGCGTCATGATGTCCTTCCCGTTCAGATGGTCGATTATAACCTGATATTCACTACTCACACCATCGATGTCGTTCAACAGCTCATCGATCTGCCCCGGGAATATATTGACACCTTTTACCTTCACCATGTCATCGGTACGTCCGATGAGTATGTCTATGCGCGGAAATCCGGAACCGCAGACACACTCCCCCGGGATTATGCGCGTAAGATCATGCGTTCTGTATCTTATGAGCGGTGCGCCCTGTTTTCTCAGTGTTGTGATCACCAGCTCGCCGTATTCACCATCAGGGACATTTTTTCCGGTCTTCGGATCGATTATCTCGCAGTACACATAATCGTCCCAATAGTGGATCCCGCTGTTGTTCCCACAGCTGATACCTATTCCTGGACCGTATATCTCCGTGAGACCGTATATGTCATAGAGCTCCACTCCCAGTTCCCTCGCGATGCGGTCGCGCATCTTGTCTCCCCAGCGTTCGGAACCTATCAGTGCCTTTTTTAGATGTATGTTTTCCTTCTTTTTACGTGCGGTTATCTCCTCTGCCAACAACAGCGCATACGAGGACGTGGAACACAGTACCGTGCTTTTGAGATCCTCCATCATCTTGATCTGCTTGTCCGTATTTCCGGGGCCCATTGGAATGACCATGGCACCGAGACGCTCAGCGCCCGATTGGAAACCGATCCCTGCCGTCCACAGTCCGTAACCGGGTGTGACCTGTACCCTGTCAAGGTCCGTCACTCCCGCCATTCTGTAACAGCGTTCGAACATCGCTGCCCAATCTTCGACGTCCTGTCTCGTGTATGGGATTATGACCGGCGTTCCCGTTGTACCGGATGACGAATGTATCCTTACGACATCTTCGTCCGGAACCGATTGGAGCCCAAGGGGATAGGCATCCCGAAGTTCATATTTGTCAGTCAATGGAAGTTTCTTGAAATCTTCCATGTCCTTTATCTCGGATAGGTCAATACCTTCGTATTTCCGCCTGTAGAACGGACTTCTGTCCTTGATAACGGACAGCTCCTCGCTTATTGTTCTGAACTGGTCGCGGGTCATCATGAATATCGCTGAGGTACATGAATGGAACGATGATATATCAATACATGTACTTTTTGTACCATCAATGTATTAAAGAATACATTATTCTTTCTTACGAAAAAATCCGAACAGACCTCCTACGCCGCTTTCCGCACCCTTGACCTTTGCGATGACGTCCGGTGTATCCGAAGTTGGGAACGATATTATCGCCGGTTCTATTTTCCTGATCCTTCCCTTCTCTTTGGAGGACATCTCCTCCAGAAGGATCTTCGCATCCCTATTACCGTTGAGCGATGCCTGAGACAGCAGCCTTATCGCGTTGTTATGATCTGCCTCCACCCCTTGACCTTCCTCATACATCTTTCCGAGCATGTATACGCATCCGTAGTGTTTCGCTTCCACACCCTTCCTGAACAGTTTGGAGGCTGCTATATAATTCGCCGGGACACCTTTGCCGTTGTAGTATGCAAGTCCGAGCTTGTAATGACCATCGGAATCTCCTGAATCTGACGCCAATCTGTAGAGCCGGAATGCCTGTTTGTAGTCGCGTTCGGGATTATTGATATCCGAGAATGCATCACCCAATGCAACGCGTGCACCGGAGAATCCTCTGTCCGCGGAGAGCATGAACCACCTCAGTGCCTCCCTGTAATCTTTGAAGACCCCGTATCCGTTGTAGTAGCACACACCAACATGGTATTGCGCTTTTGCATAACCCTGCTCGGCAGAGAGCATGAACCACCTCATCGCCTCGTCGTGGTCCCTGTTGACTGGATTTCCAGTGTAATACGCAAGGCCGACGTAGTATTGGGACTCGTCTATACCCTGCTCGGCGGCCTTTACAAACCAGCTGTGGGATGTCACTACATCCCTGTAGACCATGTCCCCGTTGTACAGCATCTTAGCATAATCATTCTGTGCATATGGATTCCCTGTTTCCGCGGCCTTCTTTATCAATTCAATACCGTGTTTGACAGACTCGTCTTCCCTGCCCAGAAGAATCTTACGCCCTTCGTCATACAACTGCTGTCCATTCGCTCGATCCATCAGACGACACCCCCTAACTTCGATCCTGCTTCGAGGATCTCCTTCTCTGAAAGCGATACGCCTTCGGAAAGATCGCAGTCGACTACCTTTCCGTTACAATCCACGGAGACCCTCAGTCTTCCTTCCACATCCGCTGCAAATCTCACAGCCAGTCTGGTCCTTCCCCTGGATACCTTGCCTGGCAATGGAAAGACGAACTTTGATACCAGTTTTGCCTTCTCTGGATCGATGAAATCATCGCCCGTCCTCGCATTCGACTTATAGACCGCTATCTCGATGTCCTTCTGCTCATCCCTCTTAGGTCTGCACATCAGTGTGTTTTCCATCGGCAACGGAACATTCCTGTAGAGGATGTTGCACACTTTTTCCTGTCCGTCTATGCCCGCCATTATCCCGAATGTCTTGCTCAGTACACTGACTACATTGATATCCCTCTTTCCGAAGACGGACTCGGAGTATATCGCAGCACCTCTTGCCACCGCGTGTTCTGGATCGAAAAATTGGATACTGGTGGATGGATACGCGTCTTCCAGGGATCTCATGACCTGGGGCATCAGTGTCGCTCCGCCCACGAGGACGATCTCGTCGATGGAGTTCATCTGAAGTTTTGCATTCCTCAGTGCATAGCCCACCAACTCAATGGTCTTCGCCATCAACCAAGCCGTCGCCTCCTCGAGCTCTTCCCTCCTGACGGTATATGTTATCGGAATACCGTTGACATCGATCGAACTCACTGCCCTGTCCTGGAATGTGAGCAACTCCTTTTGTTTCTCGGCCTCATACATAACGTCTTTCCTGAACACGGCATCCGATTCTATCTCCTCTGCCGAGAGACCTGCGGTATCCAACACTTTTTTCTGAATTATGCTTGCCAGCTGGAGGTCCCAGTCCTTTCCCCCCAGATTCTTATTTCCTTCCAGTGAGAGCGTCCGAAAATTTCCGTCTGAGATCTTCAGGACGGTGGCATCGAACGTTCCTCCGCCGAGATCGTAAACGATGATCGTCCTGTTGACGGCATTTCCGCGCCCCATGCCATACGACAGTGCGGCCGCAACGGATTCGTTGAGCAGTTCCGCATGTTCTATACCAACTATCCTCGCAGCCCCCAGTGTGGCATTCCTTTCTATATCCCCGTAATCCCCCGGAACGGTGATCACTGCCTTTCTGACCATGAAACCTTTTGTTTTTTCAAAATCGGAAATCAGTTTCTTCAGGATTATGGCAGAGAGTTCTATCGGAGTATACGACCTGTCGTTGATCTTTCTCGTATAACCGGTTCCCATCTGTCTCTTGAAACCGGAAACGACGTAATTCATGTTGTCCCTTGATGATAATTCCTTCGCCTTGTTACCGACTATCTTGCCCTGATCGGTAAAAAGCACGACTGACGGCAGGATGTCCTTGCCGTCAGTTCCGTAGGCCGCTTTAACCTCGCCCCTTTGATCCACATAAGCCAAACAGCTGTTGACCGTTCCTAGGTCTATACCTACGTAATAATCTTCAGTCAACCCCGTCCCCTCACTTTACGGCAACCCCGTACTTCATTAACATTTACGGAATTTTAACAGTTGCTACGAGACTCATTTCAACCCGACGATGTGTCCGTTTCGATCCATGTCGATGAAAGTGGCCGCGGGAACTTTCGGGAGACCGGGCATGAGTGTCATCTGACCGCATATCGGAACTATGAATCCGGCACCTGCGGAGATCTGAATCTCTTTGACCGTCAATTTCCACCCTGTAGGTGCTCCTTTGCGCTTAGGATCGTCAGATATAGATGCCTGCGTCTTTGCTATGCATACCGGAAGACTACCGTATCCCGCATCTTCCAACATCCTGATCGATTTTTCCGCCGTTGGAAGATAGTTCACCATTGCGGCACCATATACGGATTTTCCGATTGTCTCGATCTTCTCCTTTATGCTCTTATCCAGTGAATAGAGGAATCTGAAATCAGAGCTCTCTGCGGCCATCGTATCGATGACTTTCTGAGCGAGCGCCTTTCCACCTTCGCCGCCTCTTAGGAAGACGTCTGATTCGGCCGACGGAACACCCAGGGTTTCGCAGTGCGCCTTGACCTGATCTATATATTCGTTCCGATCGTCTGGAAAACGATTGATGGCCACTACAACCGGAACTCCGTACATCCTGAGATTGGAAATGTGTTTATCTAGATTTGAGAAACCCGATGCCAGTGTTTTTCCATTCATTGAAGGTCCATCGTTCAGATCGGCACCACCATGCATCATCAATGCACGTACCGATGCCACTATCACAACGCAATCTGGTGAAAAACCTGCCTGCCTGCATACGATGTCCATGAACTTTTCCGCACCTAGATCGGCGGCAAAGCCGGCCTCTGTGACCGCATAGTCACCTAATTTGAGTGCTGTTCTGGTCGCGATAATACTGTTTGAACCATGCGCAATGTTCGCAAATGGAAATCCGTGAACGAATACCGGCTGTCCCTCCAGTGTCTGCACCAGATTTGGATTGATCGCATCCTTCAGCAGAACCAGCATAGCGCCTACGCAACCGATATCCTTTGCTGTAACCGGCTTTCCACCGAACGAATATCCCACGATTATTTTCTCCAGTCTTGCCCTGAGATCATCAAAATCGGATGACAGCGCAAGAATCGCAGATATCTCCGATGCGGATGTAATGAGAAAACCACTTTCATGCGGTACGCCCCCCAATGACTTTCCACCCAGTCCGACCACGATGTTCCTCAATTCGCGACAATCCATATCGATCGCTTTCTTAAGAGTTATCTGCGTCGGATCTATGCCCAGCTCATTGCCTTTTGCAATATGGTTTTCGGTCATGGCCGAAAGCAGATTGTGAGCTGCACTGACCGCATGAATATCGCCTGTGAAATGAAGGTCTATGTCCCACATTGGGTATACTTGCGAATAGCCTCCGCCCGTCGCCCCTCCCTTTATACCGAACGTCGGTCCGATCGAGGGTTCTCTCAGCGCCCCTACCACTTTTTTTCCGAGTTTACTCATTCCCTGTATGAGACCTATCGTCGTCACCGTTTTTCCTTCTCCGGCAGAAGTTGCAGTGATAGCTGTAACGAGAATGAGTTTACCGTTTGGTCTGTCTTTGAATCTCGACAGTGTTGAGATCGGTACTTTTGCAATATATCTGCCGTAGGGAACCAGATCTTCCGCCGGAATATCGATGTCTGCGGCAATATCAGCTATTGTCCTAACCTTTGCTTCACTAGCAATCTCAAGATCGGTCTTCATTCCATCACTGGCATTGTAATCCTGTACTGTATTCTTAAACACTTCCCATTCAAAAGACTGTGATCATTTACGGTAATGGGATTCGTCGGAACTGTACGGTCGTATATCTGCTGAGGTCCCTTGTGCGGAGGGAAAAGAAAAGTCGTGTACCGTGACGGGAACATCCCTGATGCGCGACAAATTTAACGCTTATCCGTTATCCGGAATATTATGTACCGTCCGGTATGATGTGCAACGGTGCCATTGAAGAATAACTTCATCCATGACAGAGAATGTGCCGCCGGTGCTGTATGACGACATGTGTACCAACCCGAAGGGGGATCGCAAGGACTTTGTTCAATTTGTGAGCGGATAAACGGTCCCATCGTATATACTGAAAAAGACTCTGCCGATTTTCAGTGTTTCTATTCGACATGAGTGATTATCTCTTTCGCATATTCGTTGCCGTTATCCGCCGAGACCCTCATCCACGTCATCGCCTCCCTCATATCCGACTGCACCCCTTTCCCTTCGAGGTACATTCGACCTAAGAAGAACTGCGCATCGGCATCGTTCTGTTCAGCAGCCTTTTTGTACCATCTGAAGGCATTTTTATAACCTTCATCCGTATCCTCCGAATAGTATAGCATGGCAAGATTGAACATGGCCGGTATCAAACCAGCCTCCGCAGCGCAGGTGTACAACCTGTATGCTTCCTCATCATTTTTCTCGACAACCGCGCCCTCGTAACAGAATGCAGCGACTTTGAACTGCGCCTCTGGAATATTCTGCATTGCTGATGCTTTGTACCAGCGCACCGACTCCGCCATATTCTTTTCTACACCCGTGCCCTCTTCATACATGAAAGCGATCTTGAATTGCGACAGCGCATCACCCATTTTCGCAGATCTGAGGAACCATTTCGCCGACTCTTCGAAATCTGTCTTGACACCCTGACCGTAGAAATAGATCATTCCGAGTTCTACCGTGGCACCGAGATTGCCGTTTTCAGCAGCCTTCAGAAACCATTCTCTGGCCTTATCGTAATCCTGTTCAATCCCGTAACCTCCCCAGTATACCATACCGAGATTGAACTGCGCCTCTGGAAATCCCTGAGCCGCGGAAAGCCTGAAAAGTCTTATGCCCTCCTGATGGTCCTTTTCGACCCCTTTACCTGCCATGTACATGCCTGCGAGACCGCACTGAGCCCCGGCGTGTCCGTTCTCTGCCGCCTTTCTGTAATATTCAGCAGCTCTTATATAGTCCGGTTCCACACCCTGTCCGACCTCGTACCTCGCCGCCATCTCATAATCCGCATCAGGACTGCGGGCCATATCCTTTTCATCCATAATCCCACACCCGGTTATCTGTAAACTGTGATATAAATCATCCATAAAGCCACGAATGCAGATGAGGGATTCATCTAATACCACATCACGACGGAAAACTGCATTTTGTAAAACTGAAGATAAATTTGTAACAGAGACATGATACTAACCGTGAAGATGATCTGCCATTCTGGAAAAGTACTATTCGATAAATTGCTTTAACACTACCAAATATGTAGTTATTTATCGTTTATATTACGAATATCGTAAATAATGTATTATATATAGTAGAAAAACAATGTCTATAGTGTAGGGAGGTGAGAACCGATTTCATCAAAAGTAAAAAAGAGAACTGATGACGGACGTAAGATGGATCCATGTTGCACGATAACAGGAAAAGGAGCCAGGTCGTGGTTTTCCTCTTCGCGACGGACTTTGGATCGGACTTAAGAGATTACGATCTGTCATAATCCCGGTAAGCTCTGCCGGGAATCTTAATTTACGCCCAAGTAGTATCCTCCAAATTTCTTAGAGGCAGTGCCCCGATGCTGCTGATCTCTTTTTTAACGAGCCGCCACATACTGCTCCGGATGTAACGAAAGTATCATTTTGGTATTCTGATAACAACGTTGACTGTTTCGGATGGCGAAAGTTGACAATCTATATAAACCCAAAAATGGGTGACATCACCGTGAGTAAAGAATACGTTTCTGAAAATGAATACGAACTTTTCCTTACCAAGAACGGAATTGCGTTGCTTACAAGCGATATACAGATGGGCATCCTGAAAGAGTTGAGATCATCCAATCTTACACTTGCCGACCTGTCCCGTAACATGAGCATATCACAATCCACGCTGGCAACGAATCTCACAAAGATGACCGACGAATATCTTATCACCTCTTTCCCCGATCCCACGGACAACCGAAAAATATACTATCGAACGGATTCTAAGATGATTGCGTCCTCCCAAGACCCCGATCTGGAATCACAAAATGCTGCAAAAGACATTCTCAGCATAATCACGGAAGATCCGAACAAGTTCTACAAGAACATACTGCTGTACATGTTTTTTTCCTACGAAGGCGACGGCCTGAATCTGGGACCTACATTCGAAAGAATAGGTATGTCTCTAGCAGATTCAATGAGGAACAAATTAAAATCGAACACCGTCGAGGAGTTGATCATAAAAATAAAAACGTTTTTCGCCGATATGGACATCGGAGAACTGAATGTGTTTACGTTCATTCCGCTCACACTGACACTGCAAAGCGGTCCGGATTTTAAAAAATCTCCGGCAAGGACTGTCGGCAGGTTTACACA
>Ga0172377_10001898_pt1 | contig 21315 bp, 20 predicted proteins | sample Pumphouse3metaG_FD_119749 | JGI IMG/M metagenome (GOLD analysis project Ga0172377, IMG submission 119749) | Leachate microbial communities from a municipal landfill in Southern Ontario, Canada - Pumphouse #3 metaG | ecosystem: Engineered > Solid waste > Landfill > Unclassified | place: Canada...
ACTCAGCCGTAGGTAAGTCAAGTGGCTATACACTCGACAAGCGTTACTATCAGATCGGATTCAACCCGATGGCAGGATTCAATATGATGGGACATCTCACGATTCGTTTTTAAACGATGGAAGCATTTTTCTATGAACACTGGCTGGACATACTGACGACCCTTATAGGGCTCGTCTATGTCTGGCTTGAATACAAAGCCAGTATCCTGCTTTGGATCGTAGGTATTATCATGCCGCTCTTATGCATTGTACTTTACTGGCAGCATGGCCTTTATGCTGATTTCGGCATGAATATCTACTACGCACTGGCAGCTATATATGGTTATGTTGTATGGAAGTTTGGGAAAAAGAAACAACAGGGAGCAGATGAAAAAGAAATGCCGATCACTCATTATAAGGTAAGACTGGTTTTTCCGTCTACGCTGATCTGGCTCATGGCTTGGGGAATTATCTACTGGATACTCATCCGGTTTACCAACTCTACTGTACCCATCTGTGATTCTTTTATCAATTCCCTGAGTTTTATCGGCATGTGGGCCCTGGCCAGAAAATATCTCGAGCAATGGTATATCTGGATAGTGGTCGATGCAGTAAGTGCCGTACTTTATGTCTATAAGGGAATTCCGTTTATGGCCGGACTCTATGCAATCTATGTCATTATATGCGTTGCCGGATTTTTCAAATGGAAGAAGATGATGGTAGAAACAAGACAACCTTAATTGATATTAATCATGAATTATCCTTTGATCTCACCACAAAGTACATTTGATGCAGTCATTCTCGCTGATGGAGATTTCCCTGTCAGTCAGATTCCTCTGGGCATCCTGGAAAAGGCAAAAACACTGATCTGCTGTGACGGTGCAGGCCAGCATCTTCTTGAACTCCAGAACCGAATCCCGGACGCTATCGTCGGAGATGGTGATTCTCTTCCTGATGAATTCAAGAGACGTTATGCACACCTCTTCCATCCATTGAGTGAACAAGCAGACAACGATATGACAAAAGCTACCAAATATGCGCTCTCCCTTAAAGATATGCCCATTGTTAATAATCAACATCCGGGCCAAAACCTTGTAGGCCCGTCATTTGCCTATCTCGGAGCTTCCGGGAAACGTGAGGACCACACCTTTTCCAATATTGTACTGATGATCTCTTATTACCATAGCCTGCACATCCAACCCACAATGGTCACTGATTATGGCTGGTTCGTATCGGCTTATGGGAGATGTACCTTTGAAACAAAACCCGGGCAGCAGATCAGTATCTTCAACTTCACTTGTAAACAACTCAGCGGAAAAGGGTTCGTATGGCCTGTTTATACCTTCAAGGAACTCTGGCAAGGAAGTCTGAACGAGGCCTTAGGAAACCAGATAGAAATAGACGGCAATGGGCTCTATCTAGTGTATCGTACATTCGACGTAAAGACAGTCGAACATAAAAAATAGCCAGCCTTTCAACGCATCAACTTAATAAATTCGTTTCTTCTGAGTACATGATTAAAGGATGACTATCCTTAATATCTTAGAAAAACCAGGAAGAACACTTCAATTCCATTATTTTCCTATATTGAAAGAACTTATTACCTTTGCACCTGCTTGCCATAAGGCAAGGTAATTTTTTTTAATTTATTTAATGTACAAAACAATTTTCAACAAGCGTCGCAACCTGAGATTCAAGAGATTCGCGAACAAGGGTTACGCACTGTTCTCTGTACTGGGGAAAGAAGTCCTTGTAGGCACACTGAGCATTGCCACGTTGTCTCACACACGAGCAGCCGGCATCAGCACAGATGGAGACAAGGTGACTTCGGATTCTATCTTCAGGCAGGAGCAGCAGCTCGATGAGGTCAATGTGACCGCGAGCCGGGCGCCGCTGACAAGAAGTCAGCAAGCGAGAATGGTTACTGTACTGACGCAAAAGGATATCGCTGCAGCGCCGGTACAAAGTGTAAATGATCTGTTAAAATATGCCGTTGGCGTGGATGTCCGACAGCGAAGCCCTATCGGAGCTCAGACGGATGTCAGCATCAGAGGCGGCAATGACGAACAGATCACCATCTTGCTCAACGGCATTAATATCTGTGATCCGCAAACCGGTCACAACGCATTCGACTTACCTGTGGACCTGAGTGACATCAAACGTATCGAAATCCTTGAAGGACCTGCAGGAAGAATCTATGGCACATCATCCCTCCTTGGAGCTATTAACATCGTAACCTATCCCCCTGGACATAGCAGTATTTCTGCTCATGCGGAAGGCGGCTCTTATGGTTACTTTTCTGCCGGTGGCAGAGTTAATGTAGCAAAGAGGAACTGGAATAATCAGATTTCGGGAAGCTACACTCGTGATGACGGCTTCAGCCGAAACAAGGCAGGACACCTGAATAATGATTATCAGGGAGGAAAAACCTTTTACCAAGGTAATTATGACGACCCCAATATCTTAGTCAACTGGTATGCAGGACTAAGTACGAAGAACTGGGGAAGCAGTACTTCCTACAGTTCTTTATATGATGATCAGTTTGAACATACTTTCAAGACCTACACAGCCGTGCAGGCAGAAAACAAGACCGGCATATTCCATCTGAAACCTTCCATCTACTGGAACCGTTCAATGGACCGTTTCGAGCTCTTCCGTGGTGCAGCAAATAAGTATCCTTTCAATTATCATCGCACAGATGTATACGGTGTCAATCTGAATGGCTATTTTGACTGGCTTCTTGGACGCACGGCAATAGGTACTGAAATCCGCAATGAAGATCTGGTCAGCTCAAATCTCGGGGAACCCTTGGAGAATCCCAGGCCCATACATGGCACAGGATTGCAATATAAGAAAGGATTGAACCGGACAAATATACAGTTCGTGCTGGAACATAATATCCTGCTCAGACGATTCACCCTTTCTGCAGGACTGATTGCAGTAAAAAACAGTTCGGCTAATATGAACATGCGTATCTATCCGGGTGTCGACGTCAGTTATCGGATTGGAAACAACTGGAAAGTCTACGCATCATTCAACACCTCTCTGAGGATGCCATCCTTCACCGAACTTTATTATTCTGTCGGTGGCTATCAGGCTGATCCACATCTGAAACCGGAAGAACTGTCTGCCTTTGAAACGGGTATTAAATACAATGCTCAGGGTATTACAGGTAAAGTCAGTATCTATCATAATCATTACAAGAACCTCATTGACTGGATATATGATGGTTCTAAGGATGAAAAGGGATCTCCTGTCTGGAAATCTGTCAACTTCGGAGAAATCAATTCTCTGGGAGTAGAAACAGCGCTGGATTTTAACTTCTTGCAACTCATTCCTAGTCAGCATTTCATTAAGAATTTCAAACTCAGTTATAGTTACATCAACCAGTCCAAGCATGAACGTGCAGGCATTCAGAGTATTTACGCTTTGGAATACCTGAAGAACAAGTTTGCTACGGATCTGGAACTGAACCTATGGCGTAATCTCAATTTAGGATTGCAATATCGGATTCAGCACCGTATGGGATACTATGTAGATACCAAAGGCCATACCCATGCTTATGGCACCTACGGGATTCTAGACGGCAAACTGAGTTGGAAGAAAAAGAACTGGAATGCTTATGTAGGAGCAAACAACATTCTTGACAAGAATGTTGTTGAAGTCGGCAACGTTCCACAACCCGGTTTCTGGTTGATTGCCGGTTTATCCCTCAATCTGCCATTCTGAAAATAATCATCATCCATGTCTTTCTGAAATCAGAAAGACATGGTAAGTTATAGGATAAAACAGACGAAAAAAAGATAAATTAATAAGGGTTCACTTCCATGAAGTGAACCCTTTCTTCTTATCTAAAAGCAGATCAGATGCTGTTTGTTTACTACGCTAATTGCTTTTTCAGTTTAAAGGCATTCTCTATAGACACGAGTTCATCACGGAAAGAATGGTCTACCTTTAACCGTCCCTCCACCTTCGTGCAACTGTGCACAACGGTAGAATGATCACGGTTTCCGACAAGTTTCCCTATTCTCGTAGCGGGAATCTTCGTATATTTCTGAGCCATATACATACTGACCTGCCGGGCTATGACAAAATCATGCTTGCGGCTTCGGCTGTTAACGGAATTCGGCGACACATTGAAATGCTTACAGACCGTATTGACGATATCATCCAGGGTAAGCGGTTCATTGTTTACCTTCACGGCGCGTTTGATCACCCTTTCAGCCAACTTCAGGTTTATATCACCGCCGTATGTGATACTGTAAGCCAAGAGTCCATTGATAACCCCCTGTAAATCCCTAACACTGCCATCAGCATTATCGGCAATATATTCCACCACATCATCAGGAATTTCCAATCCGTTCCGACGTATCAGATTTGTCAGGATATCCTGACAGAGTTTCTTGTTAGGTTTCTCAAGTTCAGCAATAAGACCACAAGAGAAACGCGTCAACAGACGATCCGGCATATCCTTCAACTCAACCGGAGGACGGTCACTGGCCAGGATGATTCGCCGTCCGTTCTTAAAGAGATGATTGAAGATATGGAAGAAAGTATCCAACGTCTTGGCTTTCCCCATCCACTCCTGGATATCATCCACGATCAGCATATCAATAGTCTGGTAGAACCCGATAAAGTCATTAACATTGTTACTCAGGACCGCACTTGTATATTGCACTTGGAAAAGCCTGGCACTGATATACAAGATTCTCTTCTGAGGATAACACCTTTTGCATTCATTTCCGATAGCATTGATCAGATGGGTTTTACCGCAGCCGGAAGGACCATAGATAAACATCGGATTGAACTGTGCCGTATTTGGATGTTCTGCTATAGTCAGTCCTATTGACCTCGAAAGTTTATTGCTATCCCCTTCAACATAATTCGAAAAAGTGAGTTTCGGATTCAACTGAGAATCAATTTGCTGAGGTTGCGCGGCATCAAGCATTGTCGGAGACTCATTGGCACCCACCACAGCCTTAGGCTTCACCGCATCAGCTGGATCAGCCTCAATGTTTTGAGTCAGATTATGCTCCTTATCCGTTACGATACGATAAGTTAATCGGATACGATCACCAAAAAACTTCCGTAGGGCTGTACTCATCAAATCCACATAGTTAGCTTCCAGATACTCGTATACGAACCCACTTGATACCTGCACCAAAAGTGTTGTTGTTTTCTCATCGTATGATTCAAAAACGACAGGCTTAAACCAAGTATTGTAAGCCTTCTCATCCAGATTATTTCTGATGAGCATAAGGGCCTGATCCCAAAGATTTTTAGGATTGTCTTTCTTCATACTAAAAAAACACGCTATAAAATGATTTTCATATTCAACACCGCAAACTGTTTTCAAGCAGAATACCCTGCCATTCACCCCAACAAAATAATAGACTTAATCTGCAGGTTAACCAGAATGAAACTCATTAAAGCAATAGACTCTTGATGTACAACCATCTATTCTATCCTTTAACCATTTTACAAGAAAGCAGACAGCAAAAAAGTTGGTTCTTTCTCTCACATAGCTGAGTCATTCGACATACGGTCTTCAATTGCAAAGGTATAAAACATTTCCCAATTACACAAATTATGTTCTTCAGCATACACTTTTTCGTTCTCCATAAACATCTCATTACCAGATAATTACAATATTCACAACCGTTTCCTGTATAAACTTTCATTCCAAATAAGATAAAGTATTGATAATAAGTGATATAAATGATTTCTTGAGAAGAAATAATATAATCGGTGAAACAGTTTCTTAATATACTCAAAACAAGCTCATTTTCAAACAATAGAATATAGTCAACTCAAGCGTGAAACAGACCTCCAATCTATTTAGACAAAATTTAATTAATTAGACTTCTCCAACCATCAATAGTCAGATCCGAACATTTACAAGGTATCAAAGAAAAGCAAACCATTCATTTCCCCGCCAAATTCAGATAGGGAGGGTGAATAAAACAGACTCCTGCTTTTATTTTTCCTTTTTACCGAACAAGGAGAAATGGACATAACGTTTAGGATGGGCCTTTAAGTTAACCAACAGAGAATCAGCACTACGCATCGTTGTATTCATATTATCATACAAGGTCGGATCATTCATCAATTTCCCTAAAGTTCCCTTCTCACTATTGAGTTTTTCACTCAACTGATGTACCTGGTCAAGAGTTGCATTTACCTGGTTCATTGTTTTCTGGATGTCCAGAGAAGCCAGGTTACCTGTAAATTTACGGCTGTTGATCATTACGCCATTGGCATTATCCAGCATCCCATCAGCCTTCTGCATCATTCCCGGCACCTGTTGATTCAGTTCGGCTAGCAGAACATTCAACTGTCGGCTGGAAAGGACAAGGTTGGAAGTTATCACCTGAATATTATCAAGAGACTTAGCTAAGGCTGGGTTAGCCACCAAAGTATTCAAACCTATAAGAATCGAATCTATCTTAGGAACCATTTTCTCTATAGAAGGAACCATCTCCTGAACTTTACCGATTACTCCCGCATCCATGATACCCGGAATAACCTGTCCCGGTTCCAGTCTTTCGACCGGATTATTGGCCATCAAGATATCAACCTGCATATTGCCCATGATATCTTTCTGGATTTCAGCCTTACTTCCTTTCGGGATACGCATCCCCTTCTTCAAGCCTGCCTTGACACGGATAGGACCTTTCCCAGCATAATTATACTCAATACCCTTGACTGTACCAATTTTATATCCATCCGCATAGATGGGAGCAGCAGTACCTAATCCGGCTATATTCTGAAAGGTCATATAATAAGTATCATCATCTGAGAACAAGTTCATCCCCTTCAGAAACTTGATCCCGAAGAAAAGGACTACAATGCCCCCGATAGCAACGAGAGCAATCTTTACCTCTTTGGTGAAATATTTCTTCATAAACCCTATTTTTTCCTGTTATTTAAAAATTCTTTGATAGCTTGGTTCACATCCATCCTATTACCGTTTTTAAAAGCAATGATAAATGCATCTGGAAATTTGTCCAGCACACTCTTACGCAACCTGAAGATTTCATTATAATCCGTAGAGTTACCTGTCGTATATTTGAGCAGTTGCCCTTCACGATAAGATTCAAAATTGTCTATCCCCTTCAGCGAAGGATCTCCCTGTCGGAGTTCTCTACTTGAAACAAATAACTGTACTTTAAAGACAGGGGCATCCGAAACCGGTTGAGCAGATTGGGCAGGAATCTTTGTCACGGAATGACGTTCGCTCCTATCAGCATGGCGAGTTATGACCTTAGAAGCAATGACCGGACGTGAAACAGAAGTAGTTTCACTTGGAAGAGTAACCTGATTGCGAAGAGAATTGTCCTTTTCTGACACTTTTACTATCTGCTGAATACCTCTATCAGACTGAGGAACAATCTGAGGGACATCAAAATCATCCTTTGGTGCACTTCGATAAGGCACTGTAATACGACGGCCATATTTATTCTTATATTCCACAAAGGCATGATAGATTCCGTTAGCGATATCCTCTTCTTTTCCACTGTCATTCAGATCTTGCTCTTCATCAGGAGTTGTAATAAAGCCCAATTCGATAAGACAACTCGGCATAGATGTTTCTCTCAAGACAAGGAATCCCGCCTGATGTACTCCCTTATCAATACGATTTGTGCTATGGCAGACATTTTGTTCTATCATTTCAGCCAGATCCACACTCTTTGCCATATTCCGGTCTTGCATGAACTCAAACATGATATAGCTTTCAGAAGAATTCGGATCAAAGCCCTGATAAGTCACCTTATAACCCTTCTCCATGGAGATCACAGAGTTTTCTCTCATAGCAACAGCCAGATTATCCTTCGCGCGGTGCATACCTAGCGTCCATGTCTCAAATCCCCTGGCAACCTTCCCATCAGGAAGTGCATTTGTATGAATGGAAATGAACAGATCCGCATTATTGCGATTAGCTATATTAGCCCGTTCCATCAAAGGCACGAACACATCCGTCTTTCGTGTATAGATGACCTTCACATCCGGGCAGTTCCGCTCTACATCACGCCCGAAAGCCAAAGCAACCTTAAGATTAATGTCCTTCTCATTTGACATTGCGCCCACTGCACCGGTGTCGTGCCCTCCATGTCCCGCATCAATCACCAACGTAAACCGTTTATTTTCAGCAGAACCGGCAAAAACGGCCGGAACAATCATAACGGAGAATAGCAAAGCCAATATAACAGCCAAAAAATGTCTTTTCATTTCTCAAATGACAGTTTAATGCAAAAGTAACGCTTTTCTTTCAAAAACTGCTATCTTTTATTCAGTTTTATCTAAATCACTTATCATCATTGATGAAATGCGACTCAATCCCGGCACCGTCACAATCTGCCCCCATAGGCGGATTCAACTTCATGAGACGCAGATCGACAGCATGAATAGCAGGAAAAGTCCGAAACAGACGTTCAGCAATTCTTCCCGTCACACGCTCCAGCAGACAACTCGGTGTGTGCATTTCCTGTTCCACCACCTTATAAAGCTCTGCATAATTCAATGTATCTTCGAGATCATCAGAGTACATCGCTTTCTCTATCCGATAATGAACACAGAGATCCACCATAAAGTCATTACCGGTAAGACGTTCTTGAGCACCCACCCCATGATAAGAATGGAAGCGCATGCCTTTCAACACGATTTTACTTTCAGTTAATTTCATATCCAGTCAGTATTAACGATTGTTCTATTCGTTACTTTCCTCGTAGCCCTATTTAAAAAGAACCCAGTCCGTATTCATACGGACTGAGTTCTCTCTGACGGTGCAAAAGGCTGTTCAAGCCATCACGTCCCACACTTTCAGGAAGTCCCGGTTTTTCAACCGCAGCGACTTGCCCCACAGTTAGTACAAATCAGGCAGCCCTCCTGATATACTAATGTTTCCTGACCGCATATCGGACATCTCTGACCTTTGGCCTTTGTGCCATCTACAATATATTTCTTCAAAGCCCTTACGACTCCATTTTTCCACGTATTGATGCTCTCATCTTTCAATTGTAGAGAAGTGACAAGTTTTACAACGTGGTCAATCGGCATGCGATAACGGAGGACACCGGAAATCAACTTAGCATAATTCCAGTACTCAGGATTAAATTTCTCACTCAGTCCTTCGACTGTAGTCTTATAACCTCGTTTATTCTTAAACTGGAAATCATACCGGTGAGAACCATCCGGATTCGTCTGTTTGATAATCTCCCCCTTGGTAACATTCTTAGGAAGGACTATTCCCTCCTCATCATCCTGGAGACCCGTAAAAATCTCGTATGGGTAACCATCCAGCAATCCGACAAAAGCCACCCATTTCTCCTTATTGTTTTGAAAACGGACAATATCACAATCCAGTTCCGTCGGCCGGACCTCCGTAACCGTCGGACGCTTAAAGGCGGTTTTCTCCTCAAGATTGTTATCTTTTACCTCTTCATCATTCGGAGCTTCCGTCTCAGCATTTGTATCGTTTTTCTTATCCTTCTTGGAAACAGAGACCATCACGCCGGCACGACTTCCGTCACGATAGATAGTACATCCTTTACATCCACATTTCCAAGCCTCTACATACAATTTGTTGACCAGATCCTCATCGACATTGTTCGGCAGATTAACTGTCACTGAGATAGAATGATCCACCCATTTCTGGACAGCACCTTGCATTTTCACTTTCATCAGCCAGTCCACATCATTGGCCGTAGCCTCATAATATGGCGAACGAGCAACCAGATCATCAATCTCTTCCTGGCTATAATTTTTAGTGGTATCAATACCATTAACCTTCATCCATTCGAGAAACTTCTGATGGTAAACGATATACTCTTCATAGCTGTCACCCACATCATCCACGAAATCGACATGGACATCACCATCACTCGGATTTACCTTACGACGGCGCTTGTATACCGGCATAAACACAGGTTCGATACCGGAAGTTGTCTGTGTCATCAGAGATGTTGTCCCGGTAGGAGCGATGGTCAGACAAGCTATATTGCGGCGGCCATATTTGACCATATCCTTGTATAATTCGGGATCAGCCTCTTTCAGGCGAAGGACAAAAGGATTATGGGATTCGCGCTTGGCATCATAGATTTCAAATGCACCCCGCTCTTTTGCCATGACCACAGAACTGCGATAAGCATTCAATGCCAGGTTTTTGTGAACCGATACGCTGAAATCCGTCGCTTCCTGAGTTCCATAACGCAAGCCTAAAGCTGCCAGCATATCTCCCTCAGCAGTAATTCCAAGACCGGTACGGCGACCTTCACCACTTTTCTTTCTGATTTTCTCCCAAAGGTGATATTCTGTATATTTCACCTCTTCGCTCTGAGGATCATTCTTTATCTTTTGGATAATTCCGTCAATCTTTTCCATTTCAAGATCGATAATATCATCCATCAGCCGCTGACCATACTGCACATGCTGTTTAAATCTGTCAAAATCAAAATAAGCATCTTTCGTAAACGGCTTTTCCACATACGAATAGAGATTTATAGCCAGAAGACGGCAACTATCGTAAGGGCAAAGAGGAATCTCTCCACAAGGATTTGTACTCACAGTCTGAAAACCCAGATCCGCATAGCAGTCTGGCAGACTCTCCCGAATGATCGTATCCCAGAACAACACCCCCGGTTCAGCACTCTTCCAGGCATTATGCACAATCTTACTCCATAGCTTGCGTGCAGATATTGTCTTGCTCATCTTCGGCTTTGGGGCATCAATCGGGAATTGCTGGATGTAAGGTTTGTCAGAGATGGCATCCTTCATGAATTCATCATCAATCTTCACACTGATATTGGCTCCGGTTACCTTACCCTCTTCCAATTTAGCATCAATGAAGTCTTCACTGTCCGGATGCTTGATGCTTACAGAAAGCATCAAAGCCCCACGGCGCCCATCCTGGGCCACCTCACGGGTAGAATTGCTGTACCGTTCCATGAAAGGTACAAGCCCTGTACTCGTCAAAGCAGAATTGTTGACAGGTGATCCTTTCGGGCGGATCTGACTCAGGTCATGTCCCACACCACCACGGCGTTTCATCAACTGCACCTGTTCCTCATCGATTTTCATAATGGCTCCGTAGGAATCTGCGTTACCCTCCAGACCGATAACAAAGCAATTGCTCAGACTCGAAACCTGATGCTTGTTGCCAATTCCTGCCATCGGGCTCCCCCCTGGTACGAGATAACGGAAATGATCAAGCAAGTCAAAAACCTGTTGAGCGCTCATTGGATTAGGATACTTCTGCTCTATACGAGCAATCTCATTTGCAATACGCCAGTGCATATCCACCGGCGATTTTTCGAAGATATGTCCGAAGCTGTCTTTCATGGCATATTTGTTTACCCACACTTTGGCGGCCAGTTGATCTCCGCCAAAATACTTTAAAGACTCTTCGTATGCTTCTTCAAAAGAATAGGTTTTACATTCCATATTTTAATGAATCGTGTTCTTTTATTGTTCTGCAAATATAACTTATTATTTTCGGAAACGACAAACTTTCTTTTACTAATTTCAGATACGGAAATTTGTTTTTTAGACAATTTCCAAAATTGTTTTTCAATAAAAGTTAGACGAAAACATCAACAAAGTTACATAAAATCAAACACTTCGTGTCTCATAATTACAGCATTGGTAGAACAAGTCAGAAGCCTGAAATTTAATTTTATATGATAAGGACTTTTTCGGGTGATTAATAAAGGCAGATTATTTGTCCATTTCTCCGATTTCTGTTACCTTTGTAACAGGTGTCACCGTTTATAAGTGATTCACCCGATCAGAAAATCTAAATTAATCAAAAAATGGAATCACTTCATCATAGAAAAAGTATCCGGAAATATTCCAATCAGGCAGTCAGCGAAACGCTCCTGAGCCAGCTCTTAGAAGAAGCTGAACATACCCCGACTATGGGGAATCTGCAACTTTACAGCGTTATCATCACACGTACAGAAGAAGGCAAGAAAGCTTTGGCACCGGCTCATTTCAATCAACCGATGGTTACAGAAGCCCCTGTAGTACTGACTATTTGTGCTGACTTCAGACGAACCACGATCTGGGCAAAAAACAGAAAAGCAACTCCCGGGTATGACAACTTCCTCAGTTTTATGAATGCTGCCACTGATGCCTTACTCTATACACAGACATTCTGCAATCTGGCAGAAGAAGCCGGACTGGGCACCTGCTTCCTGGGGACAACTATTTATATGCCTCAGATGATTATCGACACCCTGAAACTCCCCCGGCTCGTGTTCCCCGTCGCCACCATCACCTTAGGATGGCCGGATGAGAATCCCGCACAGAGTGACCGTCTGCCCTTTCAGGCTCTTATTCATGATGAGCACTACGAAGACTATACGCCGGAAAAGATTGATTGCTTCTACACTGAAAAAGAGAACCAAAAAGACAACAGGCATTTTGTAGAAATCAACAAAAAAGAAACACTTGCCCAGGTCTTTACGGACATCAGATATACCGAAAAAGACAACATTGCGATGTCCAAAGGCATGATAGATGCACTCAGAAACCAGGGATTTCTTTAATATTTATCAATATGGCATTGATCAAAGGACAACTGAGCAGAGCTTTTACGTATATAGAACCCGGTCCCGTCATTCTGCTCACAGCAAACCGGAACGGAAAAGATTTTGTCATGACTCTGTCATGGAGCATGGTCATGGATTTCATTCCTCATATCTGTATCGCTACAGGGCCTTGGAATGAAACTTTCAGAGCTGTTCTGGACTCTAAGGAATGCTGTCTGTGTATCCCCACGGTAGATATGATGGAGTCTGTCGTGGGCGGTGTGGGCGTGGCCCATAGCTCCGAATGTGACAAATTCAAGGAGTTTGATCTGAAGCGCCGGAAGGCGGAAGAGGTCTCAGCCCCACTGCTTTCCGATTGCCAGGCATGTCTGGAATGCAAATTGGAACGCTATATTGAAGATGAAGGATTGCTCATTCTCCAGTGCGTACAACTCTGGGAGAATCCGGACAAACAGAATGCTCACACCTTTCATGCCATAGGTGACGGCCACTTCATCGAAGACGGAGAGCTCCATGACCTCCGTCAGGCCATGCTGGAGAAGATTCCTGCAGGTAGTGAGCGACCGCGGATTGAGCAGCCAAGAGCAGAACGCTATCAAGAACTGCTTGCCCAAAGCAGCAGCCTCATCGAAGGAATACCGGATACCGTATCCGCCCTGTCAAATCTCTCAGCCCTGATCAAGGATACCTTTCCCGAATATTTCTGGATAGGTTTCTACATGGTTAAAGGCGATGACCTGATCCTCGGTCCTTTCCAGGGACCGGTTGCCTGTTTCCGTATCAGAAAAGGTAAAGGAGTATGTGGCACGGCATGGGCGGAAGACCATACCGAGATCGTATCTGATGTCGAGAAATTCCCCGGACACATTGCCTGCTCCAGTCTCTCCCAGTCAGAGATTGTCGTACCTATCAGACAGAAAGGACAAGTCGTTGCCGTCCTTGATATTGACAGCACGCAAAGAAACACATTTAGCAAACAAGACGGACACTACCTGGAGCAATTGGCTGAAATCATTGCGCCTTGTATCAAATAGGTTTTATCCTTCTTCCGGATAACTCACCCGCAATGCTTTAAGAAGATTTACTCTATCGATCAAAGGCTATATCACGCCTTTGATTAATAAAACAATTTTATGCTTTTACAAGTGAGATGATCGCTATATTAAGATAAAATTTATTAAATAACGGATTATAAACTATCATATAATAAAGTAAAACAGTATATTTGCTATATTTAAATATAGTTTAAGATATGACAAAGGCAACATTTGGGAACAAACTTCCAAGAAAACTGATGAAGAAGATGGAAGCCGTCGGCGAACAAATCAAATTAGCTCGCCTTCGCCGTAATCTGACAATTGCTCAGATAGCCGAAAGAGCAACCAGCTCCGAACTCACCGTGATGCGTGTTGAAAAAGGAACACCTACAGTTTCTATAGGAACCTATCTCCGCATACTTTATGTATTACAGTTGGATGACGATATTTCACTTCTTGCAAAGGATGATCCGCTCGGAAGGAGTTTACAGGATATGAATCTCAAGCATCGTCGCAGGGCAACAAAGAAGGAGGAATAATGGAAACCTTATTCATATATGCTGATTTCAACTGGCTAAAAGAACCAGAGTTGATTGGTACCTTGCTTAAAGAAGATCACACCTATAAATGTAATCAGGACAATGCCTATAGCACCCCAAGCTCCATAGGCTATGGCTATAGGCAATGTACGTAAAGCATAACTGATATCTTCATATCATGATCGTTCTCATTTTCTCTTTTCATCAATTGATATTCTTCCCATGGCAATTCTTGTATTTCTTCCCGGATCCACAAGGGCAAGGATCATTCGGACGGATTTTTATTCCTGCCCAAGGATTGTCTCCAGGATACATGAGAGGCACATCAGACAGAGGATGCATCTGCGGTTTTCCAAACCTATTACAGACTTCCGACGGACAATACCCTCTCAGGAACCATCGCGGAATATGATTGGCGAAATCTGTTATGACACCTAAACTTACGTTTAGTTCAGCTACATTGATAGTCAAGCCACGCAACAAAGCCGAGATCTGTTGGGAAAGAGACAGGTTCTCCAACTGTGTTCCCACCCATAATATATTCATACGCACGTCAGCCTGATCTGCCGGCAGTTTCCCCTTTTTCAGAAGCTGGTAAACCTTCTCGGCACCAGGCTGATCATGTACAGGAAAAGGCATTTGACCCCATGCCTTTACTTCCGCTTCAGAAAATGATTTATAATCCCGGATTTCGGGACGTTCGTCCAGTCCCTGCATCAACTGGTCTATATATTCTTGATCCAAAAAGACCGATAAAAAAGCCCTAGTTTGCGTACCATCATTTTCATTAAAGAGAATCTGATGGATGCAATAGAGGCTCCTGCTGAGCAGATAGTCCTCAATAGCCTTCTTATCAGAAGTCACCCCCCCGCACGAAGCGATCATCTGTACCAGCGGATCCTTGTCTACAATCCCATAAAGATTAAGGAATCCCATCGTTACCGTGTCTAGCAATTCTTCCCCTTGATCCAATTTCCTTTGCAGCACCTGATCAATCCAGGGTCTGAAAGCCTCCTTCAGATCCTTTGCAATGGAATAATACGCATGGTTCAGATCCTCAGGCAACAGGATTTTGAGTATTTCCATATCGCTCAGAGAAAGTTGGTATAGCAAGAGCGGCGCTTTATAAGGTTCATCATCCGGAGCCTCCACGACCTTCTTGAGAAATCGCAATTCACACACCGTCTGAAATTCCAACACATGAGAAGGATTTCCCAGAATCATCTCAGCCAGTTGATCCGCAAACTCTTTTTTCCGGAGACTCGGCTTGATGTGCCATCCAAATATTTTCGAAATGCTAACAAGCGACGTTTTCTGAGTTTCCATCAAAGATTCCTTTAGTGTCGCAGTTTGCTTGAACTGTGGACTTTTCTCATTATCTGAATTACTCATAATCTGATGTTCATTAAATTCTATTATAGATGCCTCTCATCATCACTACAAGCCTTGATCAATTTCATTATCCACGCTCTGAATCGTGGGCATTTATCCAATATCTGTTTGAATCCTACTCCTAAAGCAATAAGATTACCTTCTATCACTTTATCATAATCCTCCTTAATAGCCAATAAACGTTTTGACGGAGATTTTTCAGGCGAAGAGTTAATATCTTCAGGGTTAGGGAATTCATCAATTATTTTCCGGGTTTTCTGCTGTTCCTTATCTGAAAAATATTCTTCAAATCCTTTGTTAGAAGAATATAGTAAAGACTCAAACTCATGAAGTTGAATATAAGGAATAAAACGATGGTCATGTATGTCATCACCTATACATTTTTCCATTTCATCAACCTGAAGTTTATGATCAGATATTTTGTTGTATCGTTCTTTTTGTGGAAGTTTCGGACACCGGAAAAAGTCGACAAACATAGAAACAATAAAATCATCCTTAGGTGATGATAATAAATGGAAGACATCCCTTTTCAAATGCTCATAATTGACAAAACCGCCACTACCCTTTTTGCTGGTATGTATCAGGATTGGTTCTACGAAATAAATGCCAAAGTCACGTAAATAAGGAGCTATTAAAGTCCGGACAAATTCCTGTTCACTTTGCCCTTCTACAATAACATAGAGTCTTTTCATGGCTGTCCTCCAATTACGTTCTTCCGCCATATCTCTCCCATACTATAGTCATTAATCCATTCAGACAGATCTGTTGATGACAGTCTGTTGAATTCTGTCTGGTCCTCTTTCCTGTCAACGACAACAATATCTTCAGCTTCAAAACAATCAACAAGATTAACTGATTGGGTAGCCACAATTACCTGAGTTTTCTTTGAAGCTTTAATCATGAGAGCAGCGAGCTTATTTATAGCAGAAGGGTGAAGGCCTAACTCAGGTTCATCAATAATAATGGTATCTGGCAGATTGGGTTGCAGTAATACCGTTGCTAAAGCAATAAAACGAATTGTCCCATCGGAAAAACTATGAGCATCCAAATACATATCCGAGCCCATCTCTTCCCATTCCAATTTGATTATATTGGGAGTTATCCGACTCGGTTGCAATTTAAACCCCTTAAAATAGGGTGCGATGGACCTTACAACACCTTCTATCAGTTTTAAAGATTTAGGATTCGTCTTTTGAAGTTTATACAAAAACGCTGCCAAATTTGCTCCATCATGCCTTAGATTTTCATTATCATCTATAGAACATTCACGTCTCATAGGAGAAGTCTCACTGGAATCATGAAAATGATATACCGTAAATCCTTTAAGGAAGTTCCTCAGATATCCAGCTCTCCATGTCAGACTGTTCTTTATTCCTGACTCCTCGACATTCCTATCCCAAAAAATCTTATTCCAGTCAGAATAATTTTTAGTATTCTCATTATTCAAATTGAAATAATCTCCAGAATATTCTATGAAAGCCTTATTGTCTATTGTCGGAGTTAATTGGAAGAAAAAGGCATTTGTGTTTTTAAAATCAATAAGTCCCCTGATAAATTCAGAATGTTTGGGACCTTGATAAAGAAATCTGCCAATACCACCATGCTTTAAAATGAAACTGCCAAGTTGCTGATCAAACATTTTCTGCACCAGTTCAAAGAATGAAATAAAATTACTTTTACCCACTCCATTAGACCCAATCAATACATTCAAACTTCTCATAGGAATTTTTGCCTTCTGTATTGACTTGTAATTTTCTATAATAATCTGATCAATCATGTTATATTTCTTTCAAACAGAATAAATGAATGTAAATATTTGAACTGTTATCTAAAATCATCATTTCTGCTCCACTTTATTAAATAGACATTCTCTTAAATAGGACAACACAAAGTTAAGCAATAATTCCCTCTTTCCTTCTCTTTTCTTTGTAATTCTTCAAAATTCATTAAGGATAAAGCCTTGAGTTTTTGTCTTCTTATCATGATTGTAAAAGGTCAGCAAAGAAAGTCTTATCCACGCATTTTTTCAATAAAGCAATCCACACATCCACAGAGGGATACGATGCCTGCGTCCTATTTCCGTATCGGCAACAGCCAGATAATCATCATCAATATCAGCTATCTGATCAAAAGTCTTACCTTTTCCTCCAACTTCAAAATAATATTTTCCATCAACGAAAAAATCCCCTTTACAAGGATAAAGGACTTCATGATCTTTTTTCAACTGATTATAAAAGAAAGTTTCCCGAACCGTACCAATATCTGCAGAAATAGCCAAAGCATACATCAATGTAGGATTATCAAGATAGATTTTATCAGGAGTAGAAAGATGCTTCAGACTATTCTCCTTCTGTGAAAGCAATGCCAGCAATCCCCCATTCTGTAGAGCATAAAGCATTTTAAGCCCCTGATTTCTGTCGGTATCCAGTTGCTTATACAACTCACTCATATTGGGTGTCTGAGGTACGCTTGAAGCAATGACCATAAGCATTTTCTTCATTTTATCAAGTGTTCCAATCGACACATCACTGGTTTTCGGATAATCCACATCGATCACCATATTGGCAATATTCTTCACCCTTTCCCAATATCCGTTGTAAACCTCCTTATAGAATGGATAATATCCATATTTCAGATACTTCTCGAATAGGGGAAGAATAGAAACTTCTGAACATATTTCTTCTGCTATCTTCGTATGGTGTGAAAGCAAATCATTAAAATCAACAGCATCAATATGAAGTTGATCTTCAAAGGCCAGAAACTCTCGAAAAGAAAGTCCTTTCAGCTCATAGATGATCGGGCGTCTGGATAGATCCGCCTCACCTTCCTTGATCTGGAGCATGGACGATCCGGTAAAGACCACATGAAGATGGCGATAGGTATCATAAATATTCTTAAGGATTTTCTGCCAGTTCTTATTCTGGTGAATCTCATCAAGAAACAGATAACGCACACCATGAGTATACAGATAATCAACCGTTTCTATGATATCATGATTGGAAAACCATAAATCATCCAACGATAAGTATAGGAGTTCATCACGATCCTCAAAATCTTCCTTGATATGTTGCAACACTAAGGTAGACTTTCCTGTACCTCGTGGGCCTTTAATGCCAATAAGACGGTCCCGCCAGTCTATCTGACTGAAAAGATAACGATGAAGCAATGTCGGCGTATCTTTCAACTTCTGCTCCTGTTGCCTGTAAAGAGGCTCTAAATCTTGCTCTGTCATATTATTATTATTTTTCTATTTGCAAAGATAAGTAATAATAATGAATGGAAACACTAAAAATACTGTAAAATTAGTGAATGGAAACACTAATTATCAGTAAGACCTCATTCTCATTGAGTACCACGAAACCAGACACATTGTATAGTTGTGATGGTAGAGACTTCACCATCCCCTTATTTCAGATAAAATTGAGGAAAGACAACACATCTGTCTACGATTTCAGTGCATTTTCTTTAGAAAATGTAATCAAAATAAACGGGAAAGAAATGGGAACAATAACTTACTATAATGGAAAGGTTAATATCATTGATATTCCTGGCTTATGCAAGATCTCATTACTGAAAAATCATACTGGAAAATTCCGACATGCCTATATCATTCAAGCATACGAAAATGCAGCATCTTCCCCCTACTATATGACAATGTCTATCATGGATACAGGCCCGAGAGAAGTTACTATCAAATAAAGAATCCATACGGAATAATCGTTTGATCATTCCATCATCTTAAAAGAAGTGTATCATTGTTTTTCTCTGATACACTTCTTGTTTTGCAACAGGTCATCCCAACTTCTGTTTTTACAAATTGATGTGGCATCTATTAAAACCAGATTGTCCTTCAGCATGGGAACGCCTTTCATATCACATAGCAAATTTGTGTTTTCACACCATTTATTCGAATTTCTTTGGTTATTATAAATATAATAATTATATTTGCAATAATGAGCAAGAAATGGAGGCGACAATGGTATTAAATCCTTTTATAGTAGGCAAATACGTATCTGACAAATACTTTTGTGATCGTGATAAGGAGACTGAGTTCTTGATTAAACAAATCACGAACGGGCGTAATACGGCTCTGATCTCTCCACGACGTATGGGAAAGACGGGGTTGATTCTACATAGCATGAACCAACCATTACTCAAGGAAAAATATTACACCTTCTTTATAGATATCTATGCTACCACTTCACTGTCAGAGTTTGTTTATTTATTTGGCAAGACTATTTATGAAGTTTTGAAACCGAAAAGAACGGCATGGACAGAACGTTTCTTTCAAATAATTCGTTCCTTGCGGGTCGGTTTCAAACTAGACAGTATGACCGGTGAACCGAGTTTTGACATCAGTCTGGGAGACATACATACCCCACAAGCCACACTTGATGAAATCTTTGAATATCTGGAATGTGCTGACAAGCCCTGTCTGGTAGCCATCGATGAGTTCCAGCAAATAAGTTCATACGGAGAAAAGACAGTGGAAGCACTCCTTCGCACTAAGATCCAACAATGCAAGCAAACCCTGTTTATTTTCTCTGGCAGTAAACGGCACTTGATGAACAACATGTTCAACTCTTCCGCCAAACCATTCTATCAGAGTGCCATCAGTATGGAACTTCAACCTATACCCATAGATATTTACACAGATTTTGCCATCCGGAAGTTTGAAGAAAGAGGCAAGCATGTAGAGAAATCTGTTGTAGAAAGCATCTATCATCAATTCGAAGGTTGCACATGGTTCGTACAGATGATTATGAATGAACTGTTTTCTCTGACGGATCAGGATGAACTGTGTGACAGTTCTAAGTTGCCGGTTGCCCTCCAAGATGTTATCCTAACTCAGGAAGGCAGTTATAAAGACCTTTTGTCACGTCTCGCTCCCAAACAGAAATTAATTCTTCAGGCCATTGCAAAAGAAGGAAAAGCCAAAGAAATCACCTCTTCAGCTTTCATCAAGAAATACAATCTTCCATCGGCCAGTTCTGTACAATCTGCTGTCAAGCCTCTGATCAAGAGTGACATCGTTACCCAGGAAAATGACTACTATAGAGTATATGATTATTTCTTTTCGGAATGGCTGAGAAGTATATATTAATCCAGACTTTTGGCCGGATACCGATAATTGACAGGATACCCGCTGATTGAATAAATACCCTTAATGAGTAAAGATTTGTTTTTCAGCCATTCCCGGAGAAACAGTAATTGGTTCCTCAGCATGGAAATACCATCCATGTACCATAACAAGTAAATCATCGTAAAAGTACTTAACAAACCATCATATAATAAAGTAATCTCCTGTTTTATATAAGTTATATGATACAATGACCAAACATACCGTCAATTTCCACTGATTCTTTTGCAAAAACAAGTAACCATAATGAATGGAAATACTAAGAATGTAGTCAAATCAGTGAATGAAGATATTAAACCTCGGTATGGCTTAATGTTTCAAAAATACTCCAAATAAACCTATATGCACCATATCGCAATGCTGTATGCACCATACAGCAAAGCCCTATGCACCATATCATAAAGCGGTATGCACCATACTGACTTTACCTGAATCTGATGTGACTTTACCTGAATCTGATAGACACTTTTATTCTTCATAAACGAGATCAGTAGACGCTTTCTTTCTATCCATGCCGAATCGATAGACACAAGAGAAGAAGCCATACTGATTTAATTGCTCAAAAGTTACTAAAGATAAGTCAGGGGTAATCTATAATAAAAGTAGTACTTCTCAATTCATTTTTAAACTAAATTCTACAAAAATGATGCTTGAAATCACAAAAGCACATAAGAATATTG
>Ga0172377_10001905_pt1 | contig 21295 bp, 18 predicted proteins | sample Pumphouse3metaG_FD_119749 | JGI IMG/M metagenome (GOLD analysis project Ga0172377, IMG submission 119749) | Leachate microbial communities from a municipal landfill in Southern Ontario, Canada - Pumphouse #3 metaG | ecosystem: Engineered > Solid waste > Landfill > Unclassified | place: Canada...
ATGAATTTTATGGACATCGGCCCCATAATAGTGCATCGGATATAACGCATTGATACAAATCGCCTTTAACGCAAGACTTTTTCTTCCAATATGCCAAAAGAGATGCGGCGCCATGCTAATACACAGCATGGCAACAATCAAGCAACCTATTTTTCGGTTACGATATTTAGAGAGATGGCTCATGGTCGCCTCAATTTATATAATTCAAGAACAATCTTATTGATGCATAATCACTGAACAAAGCGACTTTACAAAAAAAAAATTCATAGAAATAGTTTTACACAAAAATAACAGCCTGGTCATTTTGCATAGAACCAATAATCTTACAATTTTACACCTATGATATACTGTACATAAGTGCCTGTCTTCCCTATGAGATCAGATAATTGCCGGCGGTCCGCGAGAATAAATATAAAAAATATTTTTAGATATTACTTTTTTAAAATACTTTAAAACAAATTGTTTCCTAAAAAACAACTCCGCTAAAAGCATCATCCCAGCACATAAAGCTAAAGACAACATCCCCGGAGCAAAGGGACAAAACGACAGCTTATCCTGCGACGATTTTTCGTTGCACGACACCATATAATGCTCAGGATACATTGCATTAATGCAGGCCGCTTTTAACGGAAGAGCTTTCCTGCCAATATGCCATAACAAATGCGGCGTCATGCTACATAATAAAAGAGCAATAACAATGCATTTGATTTTCTGATTACGATAGGTAGTGAAAAAAGTCATCTTTTAATTATACTTATACAATGAATCCGTTGAGCAGACTCCAAAGGAACACACTAAAAATAAACCCATATTATTAGAACGTAACCAAAACAAAAAGTTCCAGCATTCATCCATACTTTTCTTCAAATAATTCTTTTATGAATCAAACGCATCCAGCCAAAAGTTTTATAGCCTGGACTCAGTAAAACAGGGGAAAAAACTTTCAAACCATTGCCAGACTTTAGAAACCGCAAAAAAAAATGAACTTGATAATTTGCCGAAAAAATTGTGATTTGATTTTGGGGCCAACGACGAGGAGCATACCCTCAGGTATGTGACGAGGTTGGCAACACAAAAAGCATTCACGAGAATCAGGCAAATGTAAAGATTATTTCTGAACCGCTCCTTAGCCTTCGATCACCGGAAGATTCGGCGGTGTATCAACCTGCACCGGTTCCGCCTTATTGACACGCCCCCAACGACGCGTAAACGGCCACCACACAAACCCCGCAATCCCAACCAGATTATTGCGCGGAACGGTTCCCCAATAACGACTGTCCTTGCTATTTTCTGAATTGTCCCCAAGCATAAAATAATGCCCCGCAGGAATCTTAAAACTATCCTTGTTATTTCTTAAATGCAACGACCCCGCCATATGAGAATAGCCATGATATCCGCCCTTGAAACTATACATTCGCTCAAACCCCGGATCATCACTCTTATCCAACAGCCGAAATTCCGATGCACCAGGCTCTTTCACATAAAGCTTCCGATCACGAATCAACAATTCATCTCCGGGTAATCCAACAAGACGCTTAATATAATAACGTCCACCAAAACCCTGACCATCCGGATCCTCAAGATTATCCGTTACAAAAACCATTACATCACCGCGACGCGGCTCCCGGAAACAAAGTGCTAAGCGATTTACAAAAAGATGATCACCCAATTCAAACGCACCACGCAAAAAGACATCACCACGCTTGAAATTCATCTTATGGTTCATTTGCTTACTATAGACACTGTTAATAGCCTTATAAACATCGACTGGAGCGGCAGGAACCACATATTTTGCGCCTTCAAAACTTAGTTCCGATTGAGGAAAAAACGGCTTCGACGGCAACGCATTCAGTCCACTAGGATTTGCATCCCATTCTAAAACAATATCCACATACCGCTTAGAGTAATTCAAATAGGAAAAAAAACGCTTCAATTTATTTTTTGAATACGGCTCTTCTTCTTGGATAAAATGAATTCCATAAAGTGTCGGCTGCATACTTCCAGTCGGAATTTTAAATGGCTGAATAAAAAGTGCGCGCAGCCCAAAAGCCACCCCTAAAGCCACAACAAGGATTTCAAACTGATCCGCAAACCACTTAGATTTTTTCGGCTGTAAAACACATTCAGCTTTCCCATTCTCATAAGCACGCAGACAAGCCTGTGTCTTTTTTAAATCCTGCTCTTTCTGCGCCTGCTGTAATTCTTCAATTGCGGCATTTAGATCCGCAACCTCTTTGTCACTCATAATATCGCGGTTACGGCAAAGACGACGACTAAAATACTTTTCGTATTCTTTTAATTGGTGCTTCACAGAGGACTTCTTTGTCCGCAGATACTTCATACACATATTGCCAAAAAGAAACCAAAATAGGATAGCGTCTAAAATAATAATTCCAACAATCGACATTTCGTTCTCCAAAATCTATTATTCGTCCGATGACTTCAATACCGCCACGAAAGCCTCCTGGGGTATATTCACATTACCAATAGCTTTCATGCGCTTTTTACCCTTCTTTTGCTTATCAAGAAGCTTGCGCTTTCTAGAAATATCGCCACCGTAACATTTTGCCAACACATTTTTACGGAATTGACGCACATCTTTTCGCGCAATAATTTTGCCACCGATCGCACCTTGAATCGCCACCTTGAACATCTGCGGGGGAATTGCATCACGCAAACGCTCACAAATCTGCTGAGCCCGCGCTACCGCACGATCTTTATGCGAAATTGACGCAAAAGCATCCACGGGGTCACCATTCACTAAAATTTCAAGTTTTACCATCGGTCCACGCTCATAGCCATCCGGAACATATTCCATACTGCCATAACCGCGTGTTACGGTCTTCAGACGATCATTAAAATCGAGCACAATTTCATGCAGTGGCATTCTGGCAGTAATCATAATATGCAGGCTGTCTACATTCTCAGTACCAAGACAAATTCCACGCTTATCCATGATTAAATTCATAATTGCACCCATATAACTCGACGATGAAATAATATGAGCTTTTATCATTGGTTCTTCAATATAGTCAATCTCACTGGGATCCGGCATATAAAGCGGATTATCCACTTCCAGCATTTTCCCATTGCGCAAATAGACATGGTAAATAACACTCGGATACGTCAGCAAAATATCCATATTATATTCACGACTAAGACGTTCCTGAACGATTTCCATATGCAGAAGCCCCAAAAAACCACAGCGGAAGCCCGCCCCTAACGCAACCGAACTCTCCGGCTGGGCTACAAACGCGCTGTCATTCAACTGTAATTTTGAAATACTTAATTTCAACGCCCCGTAATCTGCGGTGTCAATCGGATAAATACCACTGAATACCATCGGGCTAATCTGCTGAAAACCGGCCAACGGCTTGTCACAGGCGGGATCTACATGCGTTACCGTGTCGCCGACCTTAATATCACGCGGATCTTTAAACGCTGTAATGATATACCCCACCTCGCCAGCATAGAGCACATCATCCTTTTTCATTTTCGGTGTAAAAAATCCAACTTCTTTGACTTCGCTATCCATCTTCGTATTAAAGAAGTGGATCATATCCCCCATCTTAACCGTACCGTTTATCACTCGAACATAAACCACAACACCGCGATAGACATCGAAGACAGAATCACAAACGAGAGCTTGGAGAACGCCATCGCGTTCCCCGCTTGGCGCTGGGACACGCTCCACAATCGCTTCCATTAATTCTTCAATTCCAATATTCTCTTTGGCAGAAACCAATAAGACTTCTTCCCGTGGAATTGCCAGCAATTCTTCTATTTGCTCCATGCATAAATCAACATTAGCCGCCGGAAGATCAATTTTATTAATAACCGGAATAATTTCCAGATTCTGCTTCATTGCCAGCGTTACATTCGCAATGGTTTGTGCCTGAACTCCCTGAGAGGCATCGATAATAAGAACAGCACCCTCGCAAGCCGCCAAACTACGGCTGACCTCATAACTAAAATCAACATGCCCGGGAGTATCAATCAAATGAAAAACATAAATATTACCATCCTTGGAAGGAAAAAGCATCCGTACTGGATGAGACTTTATCGTAATACCGCGTTCCTGCTCCAAATCCATATCGTCAAGCACTTGATCATGAAATGTCCGCTCGACTATCGTATGCGTATTGAGCAGAAAACGATCGGCAAGTGTCGATTTTCCATGATCAATATGCGCTATAATTGAAAAATTTCTTATTTTATTTATTGAATGATCCATTACTGTTCTTTTATCTAGTGTTTTCCGATACGCCAAATGGCAAAAAGCCCGCCAACCTGATACAGGATATTTGGAATCCATAACAGCCATTCAGGATGAAACTGCGGTTTTCCAATAAGGCTGTTGCCTAAAAGTAAAAAACCGTAAAAAAAGAGCCCCAATATCACGCAAATCAACAACCCAACTGATGTCTCCGAACGGCGGTTCCGAATCCCAAATGGAATTCCCAGCAAGAAAAAAGCAAAAGGAGACATCGCTAAAACAAGCCGCGACTGAAGCTGCACCAAATGTTTTGTGATCGGCTGATGCTTATCATGAACCATAATCATGTCCGCAAAAAGCATTTTTAAATTCATCATCTTTAATTTACGGGACAGCCTTTCACTATCTTGCATTTCACCATATTCCACCGGCACTGTCAAGGTATCCGAAACCACAAAAGACGAGCATTGCGCAACACCAGTAGTCTCAAAATTCCACTTAGTGACCGTAAATTTTTTTAAAATAATTTCAAGTTTCCGTTGTTTCGGAACCTGTATAACCATGCCATATTCTGCCGTAACATCCTTGATCACACCGCCATTATTATTGTAAATAACCAAATGCACATCACGCAGTAAATCACCGTCTTTTTCGCGAATAAAAATTTTCGTGTTTTCCGAAAGATCCGAAACAACTCCAGGCTCAATCATACTCAACGGCCCAGAACTCATAATAGACCATCGTATTTCCTCGGAACGATAACGGCATTGTGGCGACACAAAAAACGAAATCCAGATACATAATGCACTCAAAATTCCACTCAACACAAGTCCAAATGAAATAATCTGCCAAAGACTTACGCCACTGGATTTTAATGCCGTTATTTCATTGTCCGCCGACATCCGGCTAAAGACGAGCACCGATGCTACAAGCATCGACAACGGCAGCGCAAAACGAAGAATATCCGGCAACAAATAAACCAGAACTTTTCCTAATAAAAATGGGGATCCGCCGCGCGCCAATAAATCAAAAGCACGGAAAAAATGGGTACTGAACATTACGAATGTCAACACACCAAGAGCCATGCCAAGATTAATCAGCAGGCTTTTCATGATATACCTGTTAAATATTCTCACGTCGTCATTTCACTCTCTTATATAATATCAACATTCTCAATGAAAACAATCCGTACTCTTCCTCCAGCCGTGCTTCTTTACAAAAAGCAGGACTGTGTTTCCTTAGACTTAATAAGTATACTGCATATTGAAGTGGAATTGTCCGCCGCTGCCATCCAGGTGTTCTTCCGAATCAGCCGTTGATATAGGAAAACCGTAATCCAGGCGAATCGGCAATTTCTTGAATTGTATACCAACACCAATTGTCAAATTCAAATCACCGACATCATAACCAAATTCATCCCACCAGACATTACCAAAATCCGTAAAGATGCTGCAGTACATATAATCCTTAACGGGGGCAATTAATTCCAGCGTACCAAACATCATACTGGAACCGCCACAAGGACTGTCATCATCAGAATTCGAATTGACTTCTTCAACCGTCGGCGCAACATCCCGGCGCTCAAATCCACGAATAGAACCATAGCCACCGCCAAAATAACGATCAAAGATCGCAACATCATCACCGCTTATATGTTCCGCCGATGAAAAATTAAGCTGTGTCTTCAAAACAAGATCTTTATAAAGGGGGAAGAATTTTTTACCATCCAAGGACATCAACGCATAATTGCTATAACTACCAAGAGCCGAAGTGACTAATTCAGTATTGAACGAAACCCTTGAACCCTTTGTTGGGAAACGATACTTATCCAAGGTATTTCGGGTTAATTCCAAAATCAAACGATTGGCAAAATAGTCATCTTCTTCATCCTGCAGACGATATCCGAAATCATCCGCAGACATTCCGGTGGGCAAATCCTCTGTATCCACATTCGAAATAGCAACGTGTTCCAATTTCATTCCAAGGCCAAGATTCCAGTACTCTTTATGATCGGTTCCAAACAATTGAAAACTCAACGGAATTCCAAACATGAAACTCGCCCCAATCCGCTGATCGTCATACTCATCTTCATACCGCGTATTAACAAAAAACTCTGTATTAAAACTAATATCACTATCATGAATAGACGGCTCTAACAACGACAAAGACATATTAATCACTTCGGAACCAGCGCCGATATAGGCTCTTAAACGCTGGCCACCGCCGCGCTGAGGCCATGTATTCCACTTTGCGAGATCATAATTTGTTTCCGTAAATTCACAAAAACCAATAACGGAATCCGCACTGGAAAATCCGGCACCAATATTCAAAGACCCCGTCTTTTTTTCTTCCAGTTCAATCCGAAGATCTTTCAAATCCGGGGAGTCTGTCGCCACAGTTACCATTTCTACAGAATTAAAATAGTCTAAATTTTTCAAACGCTGTTTTGAAATATCAATTTTCCGGCTATCTCCAAGATCGCCAGGGAACAAAGTCAGCTCACGACGAATAACATGATCCTGCGTAACCTCATTGCCAACAATATCAATATTGCGAATTCGCGATGGGCGCCCTTCTTGAATCTGATATTTCACATCCACAGTCTGTTTTTCGCGATTCAACTTGCGCGCCGAATAAATACTGAAATCAATATAGCCATCCGGAGCATAGTGATTCTTAATTTTATCCGATTGTATTTTTTCCAACTTTATATCAAAAATTTGGCCGGGAACCAAAACAGGATCTTTTAAGAGTTCTTCCTGGGTATATTTTACTGCGCCTGCAATGGCCACATCACCGACTTTATACTGCTTTCCTTCGTAAAGTTTATAAACGGGGGTAACCCAAGTCTTATCATCATTATAGACATAAGTTATATCCTGCACTGAAAAATCAAGGAAGCCATGCTCTTCATAAAATTTAGCAAGATTACGTTTATCCATAATCAGCATCTGACTGTTAAAATAATTACCAAAACGTAAAACATAGCGCCACCACTGGCGTTTTGTCATCAGTACATCAGCCAGTTCACTTGTTGTAAAAGCCGTATTTCCGTCAAAAGCAACGCCTTCTAATTTATGACGCATCTTTTCTTGGATCACATAGCATAGAATCGCACCGTGATCTTTTGTGGCTTTGATAATTTTACTATCCACCACAGTGCCATGATTACCAGAGTTGTTATATTTATCTTCAATTGCTTTGCGATCTGCTGCTATTATTTGCGCATCCGCAATCACGCCAACCGGGTGCTTTACTTCTCTATATAGTTTTTTATCACTATAAAATTTATTTCCCTCAAATTCGATTTTTTCAATCAGTTCTTTCACCCTAAAAATATAGATGACCTCGACAGTTGAATCCGTATTTTTTACAACCCTCGTCTGAATATCGTCAAAACGGCTGGTCTTATAAAGTTTTTCGATATCATTGGAAAGAACACCCGCATCAAAGTTGTCATTTTTCTTTGTGCCAATTGTCCAATAAACCAACTCTTCAATACCGCTGCGGTTTAAGTCATCTGGAATCCCCTGCAATGTAATTTTATTAATTACAGCAGCGTTTACCATTAGACTACTTAAGAAACAACAAATAAATAAACCAGCTGCCATGACTCGAATTACTGCTCGCTGCATCATAAAAAAAACCTTTCAAATATCATTTTTGTATCATTTTAATAAAAAGACAGATTGTATAACTTAATCTTTTAAAAGAAAACTGCAATTAAAACACCTTAAAAAACACCTACGTTCAACATTTTTCACTCACAACGCCCAAAAAAATAATTCTTTTGTCATCTCAAAACAAAAATTTACCTTCTTCAACACTCATCAAAGGAGCGTGGTTAAAAAAGTTCAAAGAAAACGAACTGCCCGCCTATTTTTTATAGACGTCTTTCGGGTCAAAAACACGCTGCTGAGTGATGGTTAGCTGAGCATCCTTTTCGACACGTCGAAAAAAACAACTGCGATACCCCATATGACAGGCAGCACCGCCAATCTGTTCCACTTTAAAGAGGACCGTATCCTGATCACAATCCACAATGATTTCTTTGATTTTTTGTACATTTCCCGATATCTCGCCTTTTACCCATAGCTTTTGCCGCGAGCGCGTCCAATAAGTCGCTATACGCGTTTTCTGGCTTAGTTTCCAGGCATTTTCATTGATATAGGCAAGCATCAGCACTTCATTTGTTTGCCAATCCTGAACGATAACAGGGATGAGCCCATCTGCACTTTTATTAAAATCCAATTCTGCTTCAGCCATTTTACTTCCTGAATAATTTGTTTTTATTTTTTTCCAACTCATCCGCATCCGTAAAGAGGTGTGAATTCCAACCGCGTTTTCTGCCACCCTCGATATTATCCATACGGTCATCCAAATATAAATCCGGCACGCCAAATTTTTCTTCAAAAATCTGGTATATTTTTTGCCCGGGTTTGATTGCTTTCACCTCAAAGCTAAATATTTTATCGTCGATACAATTCCAAAAAGAGATGTTTTTTTCAACAATTTCTACATGGATACCCGCAATATTCGAAAACAGGACGATCTGGCGGCCTTCCTTTTTCCAAATTTTACATTGATCCGCCATTCCCGGCATCTCACAGCCCAAATTTGAGACAAAGATTTTTCGCAATTTTTCATCATCATATTCAGACTGCTGCAGCGACAAAATTTTTCGGCATCGATTACACCACTCGGGCCATTCAATCTGCCCTGATTCATAAAGCCCCTCGGTCTTCATTAGTTCTTCTGGAAATTGTACTAACCCAAGTCTCTGTAAAATATTTTCAAAATGCAGCTTAATACAAACGCCGCCGATATCCAAAGCGATCACAGAATTCATCTATTATTTTCTCCAAATTTCACATTTTTCCAGACTAATCACATTTAAATGATTATATTATAAGTTCTAATTGTAATTTATAAAGTCAAAAACCTAAAATAGACCTAAAATGCCAGAAATTAATCAACAATTATCACTTCGTTTTGCTGGAGATGACAGATTGTCCGATAAGATGAAAATCGGACAATTTTTATATTTCATAGAATTAAACACCCCGCCCTTAGCACAACCCTATGATTCGGCCATCGCACTTACGATAAATCAGGCAAAAGAGTTTAATAAAATTCCAGAAGTTACCGCGATTTCAATCACCGACCGGCTCTTAACAGAAAAATGCCACGACCCTGTAGAAACAGCAACCCGCATCAGCAAAGTCATCGACAAACCAATTATCATGGCATTATCCGGCAAAGGCTCTAGTTTCGAACGTATTAAAACACATCTTGCTACCGCGAAAAGCAATGGTATCAACAATATTCTTGCCGTCACGGGCAATGTCTCAGATTTGCATCCCTATAACGCCTTTTCTAAACTGCGCGAATACGAAAATGGTTATTTCGACAGCATTGATATTTTACACATGGCAAGAAAAATTGACAAAGATTTCAAATTAGGCGCCGTCGTCAGTCCTTATCAGTACACTCCCGAAGGGCAATGCCTTCAATATGCAAAAATGATGAAAAAAATTGCCTGCGGGGCACAATTTATCGTCACGCAATCTGGATGGGACATGAAAAAAGCTCAGGAGCTGCTGTGGTTTCTGCAACGCCGACAGCAAAGCATTTCAGTCTTTGCGCGCATTCCCCTTATCCACCTTGATGAAGCTAAAAAACTAGCAGACGGATATCAGGAAGGAATCTATATTCCCATTCCAATTGCTACCAAAATCATGCAGATGGCACGCCAAGATTTAGACACTTTTTTGGATTTTCAAATTGACCGCATCGCTCTTCAAGTAATCGGCTATCGTACCTTAGGCTTCAGCGGCATCCAATTCACCGGCGTTCGCAATCCCAGCATCCTTAAAAAAATCATGGATAAAATTCACGAACTGGAAAAAATTTATCCGGACTACAACTCCTGGCTGCAAGAATGGAATAACAACTATAATCTTACAAACTTCGCGCCATTAGTAGCACCTCACTACCTCTTCAAAAACTTACTGCAAAAAGATATCTGCGAATACAAAGAAAAAACCGCAATCATTGCCGGAACAGCCCTACCGGGACCACGTGTTTTCGATGTTCTTCGAAATTTTGTCATCAGTCTTGCTTTTTCAAAACGGATGCCGCATTTTGTCCGAAATTTTGTCAGCTATCTTTACCGATATAGCCCGCAAAAAATGGCAAAACTAGCCCCCTGCCTTTATTTAAATCATCGAATCTGCCCAAAACGGCTGGTTCACGGACCCTGCGGTAGCACACAACCAAACGGCTTTTGCGAATGTGAAGACAGGACCTGTTTTTTTCATCGTGTTCTGCACCTTGCCGCCTTCAAAAAAGACTTCTCTTTATTGGAAAAGGATGATTATGATTCTACAAAGTCATCAAACTAATGCAACCCTCCAGCTGGGACAACAACTGGCAACACTCTTAAAACCCGGCATGGTCCTGGCCCTAGACGGCGATCTCGGTGCCGGCAAAACCGTAATCTCCCGCGGTATTGCCCGCGGCCTCAATATTACAGAACCAGTCACAAGCCCGACTTTTACGGTCGTTCAAGAATACAAATTGCCCAATTGCCACGATCAGTGGCTTTATCATCTCGATATGTATCGTATCAATGACTCCGAAGCCGCACTCGCCTTCGGTATCGACGAATACCTCTTCGCACGAAACGCAATCACCCTTGTCGAATGGCCCGAACGTATTTCCGATCTGCTTCAGGATGATCAACAATTCACCATAAAATTATCTCATATCGACGAAGAAACACGACAAATCGAAATTCCGGATTTCTTTCAAGAGGGCCTGCTCCATGCCGGTATTCCTGAAAGCATAAAACTATTATAAATCAAATCACTGACAAAACAGAATTCAGACAAACAAAATAATGATACACGCTGCTTTAGATACTTCAAACGGAACAGCTTTTGCCGTTTGCAAAAACAATAAACTTCTTTTCCATGAATTTTTAGATGGAACAGGCCGCAATAGCGATCAAATCCTCGTTTCTTGGCTTGTAAATTCTTTGAAATCCATTGGTCTAACCGTCAATGATATTACCAATTGGACGCTTGGCACTGGTCCCGGAAGTTTTGCCGGTCTACGCTGTGGCATTGCGATGATTAAAGGTATTTGCCTTAGCAGCAACGCTACGATGCGCGGCGTTGCGAGCAGCTACGCCCTCGCCCGCGCCAGCAAAACTTCCCAGAATTCTTCCGAAACATGCGGTATTCTGAATGACGGTCGACATAATCAGGTTCTTCTTTCGCGCTTTCAAATGAAAGACAATGACTGGCAACTTGTCGATGCGCCAATACCACTTGATCCCGATTCCCTTCTATTGCCCGAATATCAATGTGAATGCTGGGCTACAAATCAACAAGAACTTCTTCCTGAATTACCCGAAGAAATAACAGCAAAACTGCAGTCTTTTCAACACCTTCCGGCCGATATGCTTTTACAAAACACAAGTGTTATCTGGCCGACACAATCAATCGATATGGAAAAATCCTGCGAACCACTTTATGTAAGACCAGCCGTTTTTGTAAAACCACACCGCCTGGCGGCTGTAGCCGCAGGCGAATGATGAATGATGAATGAAGAGTTGAAGACAAAGACAAAAAGAAAGAACCACATTATTTCAAACATCATGTTTTTGGAAAAATTCGCACGTTGCAACGCACTACGCCTGCGGCGTTACGTGCAACACCATAAATTCTTAATTCATCATTCATCATTCATCACGAAAAAACGGGCGGAAAATATTCCGCCCCTACAATAGGGATATTGGGACGTTTTTCACTCATCACTCATCACGAAAGAACGGGCGGAAAATATTCCGCCCCTACAATAGTGATATTGGGACGTTTTTCACTCATCACTCATCACTCATAATTCAGCACTCCTATGGATCCTCTTAAAGAAATACAGCAAACGCTCCTAGAGTTAGCCTCCAAATATATGCCTTTTGGCAAATACGGCCCCAAAAACTTTCCACCACGCGGCTTACTGCTTTGCGATTTGCCTTTTGAGTACTTGCGCTGGATGAAAAAAACGGGTTTTCCAGCGGGGCATCTCGGCCAATTAATGGCCGTACTTTATCAACTCAAAATGGATGGCGCCGAAGATGTATTCAAACCGCTGCGCCAAAATATTCCCCGACAGTCCTTCCGGAAATCACCCCAAAAAATCAATATTCGTTTCGATGATTAATAGATTGCAAAGTCCTCGAAAATCCTAAACAATATCTTCTTGTTTGTTTTTTTTAGAAACGGCAGTATTTTATCGATAAATCATTCATAATAACTCAAGGAATTTTTTCAATGTCATTTTGCGATGCTGCCATTATTATACTTGCCCACAATGGTGAATTCTATACCAGAAAAGCACTGGAAAGTATCCTGACGGCAGAAACAAAACCAGCCGAAATATTTCTGATCGATAATGCCTCGACCGATCCTACGCCAGCACTAACAACAGAATTTCAGCCAAAATTCAAACAGGCGGGCATTCGATGGACTACTTGGCGTAATTCCGAAAACAAAGGCTGCTCCCTCGCCAGAAACGAAGCATGGGCAAAAGTCACCTCAAAATACACCGTATTTATGGATAACGACGTGGCAGTCTGCACCAGCAACTGGCTCCAGCTTTTTCTGAAAATAATGAATAAAAACGAAAAATGCGGCATTCTCGGCGCAAAAATGCTTTACCCCCAACCCAAACACCTCATTCAATGCGCCGGCGTACTCATCCATCCAAATGGAAGAATCGCCTTCCGCGGCCGCGGAAAGAACCGCTTCGATCCCAAATATCAAAAATACTGGCCGACATGGGCACTCATCAGCGCCTGCTGGTTCATGCGAACCGACTTACGGGAAACAGTTGGCTATCTTGACGAAACGTTCCACCCCGTACAATATGAAGATCTTGATCTTTGCATACGGGCCAAGCTCAAGGGATATGAGGTCGCTTATACGCCTACCGTAGAAATGTACCACTTTGAAGGCGGCACCACAGCGGCGGTCACCTCAATCGAATATCAAACAAATATTGCCCGAAATTCACTTAAATTCAGGGAACGCTACCATCGCTTGTTCAAGACATTTTCATCCGATATTCCGCTGGAAGAATTTACTTGGAAAGACAAAAAGGATTTTAATTTAGGAGAAGAACTTGACTTGCGCCTTACCGAATAATGCAGAAGTTATCTGCACCCAAGAAGAAATTCAACAAGAAATAAAACGCCTCGGAAAAGAAATTTCCCAATACTACTGCAACAAACCGCTTACCCTTATCGGATTGATGAATGGCGCCCTTTTTTTTCTAGCAGACTTATCCCATCAAATCAACGTTCAAAACCTACAAATCGATACCATCGCTGTCAGTAGCTACGAAAAAGACCAAAGCACCGGTCAACTGAATTTCCGCTGCCCCCCCAAACTTCCCATCGAAGGACGACACATCCTTTTAGTTGATGATGTGCTCGATTCCGGATATACGCTTACCTATCTGAAACAATATTTTCAGAAACAAAATACCGCATCCGTAAAAACATGTGTTTTTGCAGATAAACAAGCCCCCAAAAACAAATCTATTTTACAGCAGGCCGACTGGACTGGCCGAATAATGCCAAACCAATATCTTATTGGATACGGCATGGATTCGAATGAACAGTTCCGACAACTGCCCTATATAGCGATCTATCATCCATCGTGCTAATACAAGAATCACTCAAACAATTTTTTGGCTTTGACAACTTCATCGGCGCCCAGCAGGAAACAATCGAACGGATTTTGCATGGGGAAGAGCTCTGCGTTGTCATGCCCACTGGTGCCGGCAAGTCACTATGCTATCAGCTTCCTATTATGATGCGTCCGGGATATGGACTTGTTTTATCTCCGCTAATTGCTTTAATGCGGGATCAGGTTGTTGCCCTTCGCAACCATGGTCTTCCTTCCGCCTGCATCAACAGCATGATTTCGCCCGCAGAACAGCAGGCCATTATGGAAGCAACCATCCAAGGGCAAATCAAACTACTCTATGTCGCACCGGAACGTTTCCACAACTCCGCTTTTATCCAAATGCTGGAAAACAATCCCCCCAGTTTGCTTGTAATCGATGAAGCCCATTGCATTAGTCAGTGGGGACACGACTTCCGACCAGACTATCAATTAATCTGGTCTCAATTTTCATTTTTGCAGAAAATTCAGCTCTGTGCTTTTACCGCTACAGCCACTCCAACCGTGCGTGCGGATATCAAAAAACAAATTTTTCGCCCAAATATGGGGGAGATTGTTTCCGGTTTCAAACGTCCGAATCTTTCGTTTCAGGTGCAAAAATGCAAAAATACCGATAAGCCTCAAATTTTAGCAGCACTATTAGAGAAAAAAGAGCCCTGCATTATTTATGTATCAACCAGAAAAAACACCGAAGAAATTGCCAGAAAGTTCAATCTTGTGATGTATCATGCTGGATTGTCCGCGCAGCAACGTAACGATGCACAATATTATTTTCTTCACGATCCCTGTCCCATTCTTGTAGCAACAAACGCATTTGGAATGGGAATTGATCGTCCGGACATCCGAAAAGTCATCCACTATAATGCCCCCGGAAGTCTCGAAGCATATTACCAGGAAGCCGGACGCGCCGGACGAGATCGAAAGCCGGCATCCTGCATCCTTCTGCATTCCTATCACGATAAAATTATCCAAGAATTTTTGCTGGAAATCAACAATCCGGACTCTGATTTTCTAAAAGCCCTGCATTCCTATATTTTCCGGCAGCAGCAGGCTGGTTCTATCGGTTTCCGCATGGATCCCGATCACAATAATATCAAAATTCTGAAAAAAAATATAAAACATATTGCTTCCGCACTCCGAGTACTCGAACGATATCACATTGTCACGCGCGAACATTATGCTTCCAACCCAGCACCCGGCGAACTAATCTTGCTTCAACCACCGGCAAAGCTTATTCAAAAATACCATGAAGAAAAAACACAACGCGCTCGATTTCTGCACCGCGTCTCCCTGCAATTGCAAAAAAAAGATCAGCACATTCTACCCTGCAATTTAACTGATTTATCGACAATTGCCGCATTACCGCTACCCAACATTATGCGCGTACTAGATGCCCTTGAAGGCGAATTTCTACAGTGGCAGCCATCCTTTTACGGTGACATCTACTCTCTCTCACCGGAAGGCTGCCAGGAAAAACTCAATATTGACCTTGAAGAAGTCGAGCAAAAAAAACAATACGATACTCAAAAACTCGATGAAGTACAAGGTTACTGTTATACCAAAATGTGTCGCCAGAATTATTTTATTTCTTACTTTGGTGAGAAGGTTGATGAATGGAAATGTAATTGCTGCGACAACTGTTCCGTTACGAAAAACATTTTTCAAAAATATGGCCGCAAAGCGACAGAGACCGAGCTGACAGAAGCCAGAGATATCATTATAGGCATTGCGTCTATCAGCGGCGAATTTGGGCGAAAACGCCTCATCGGCATGTTTCATGGCGATGAGGATAACAACCCCACGTTATATGAGCACCCTTGTCACGGCTCGTTAAAACAGCTTCCTCTAACTGAAATCGAAAATTTAATGAATGCCTTAGAAGCTCAAAAATTTATACAGCAAACCACGGGCGAATACCCCTGCATTGAATTATCCGATAAATCGTACAAATTTATTCGCTCTAAGAAACCACTTGAGCTCGTCATTCTTAAAAAGGAAAAAAGTTTTCACAAATCTCCCCATAAAAATTATTATCATTTCCAAAAATAGAAACCTTCCTTTTAGGTGATTGATCTTTTCGGGATAGCAGGCGTCATTTGCACTAATGTAATAAAAAAAGAGCATAAAAAAAGTTCCTTTTAAAAATTTGAATTATATTAAACAAATTACGTTTTCATCATTGTAAGGATTGTTCCAAATACAATTAAAAATCAGGAGAGACTCCATGAATAAAAAAACAATTAGCGACATTGATCTTAAAGGCAAAAAGGTTATTATGCGAGTTGATTTCAATGTTCCGCTCAATGAGAACCAAGAAATCACCGATGACACCCGAATTCAAGCGGCCTTACCAAGTATTCAATATATTCTTGATCACGGTTCCGCTCTTATTTTGATGAGTCATCTCGGTCGTCCAAAAGGCAAAGGGTACGAAGCCGCTTTCAGCCTGAAAGCAGTCAGCGAATATCTTTCGAAAATTTTAAAAACGTCAATTCAATTTGCTCCCGATTGTCAAAAAGCCGATGCTGCAGCAGCGGCCTTGAAACCCGGGGAAATTTTAATGCTTGAGAACACTCGTTTTTATAAAGCAGAGCAAGGCAAAGCAAAAACAGAGGGCATGACTGACGACGAAGCAAAAGCTGCCAAGGCCGATATGAAAAAACAAAAAGACGCCATGGCTGAAAAACTTGCCAGCTATGCTGAAATCTTTGTCAATGATGCTTTTGGCACAGCCCACCGCGACCACGCATCCACGGCTTCTATCTGCAAGTTTATGCGCGCCAAAAACGGCCCCTGTGTAGCTGGATTTCTATTACAAAAAGAAATGGATTACTTGGGTTCCGCTGTTGAGAATCCCAAACGCCCCTTTATCGCAATCATTGGCGGCGCAAAAGTCTCCGGTAAACTGGAAGTTCTTCAAAGCCTAATGAAAAAAGTCAATACGATCCTTATTGGCGGCGGAATGGCTTATACCTTCCTAAAAGCACAAGGATATGAAATCGGAAAATCGCTCTGCGAAGAAGATTTGCTCGACACTGCAAAAGCTACCATCAAAGACGCAAAAGCTGCCGGCGTAAAATTCCTGCTGCCAGTAGATAATATTGCCGCAGATAAATTCGCTGCCGACGCCAATACAAAAGTTGTCGACAATAATATACCAGCCGATTGGATGGCATTGGATATCGGCCCAAAAACCGCAAAACTCTATGCCGACGAAATTGCCGGCGCAAAAACAGTTGTCTGGAATGGCCCGATGGGCTGTTTCGAAATGGAAAAATTTGCCCAGGGAACCATGGCTGTATGCAAAGCAGTCGCCGATTCAGACTCGGTCAGTATTATCGGCGGCGGAGATTCCGTAAGTGCTGTTAATAAAAGCGGTCTCGCATCCAAAATGTCCCATATTTCCACCGGCGGCGGTGCCAGCCTAGAATTTCTGGAAGGCAAAGAACTCCCCGGTTGCGTCGCTCTTGACGATAAATAAAAAAGAAAAAAGTTTCGGACAGCACTGTACGTGCGTCCGGACTATTTTTACGAAAAACAGAATTGTAATAACAAATAAAAACGAAGGAATAAAAAGTATGTCACGTCAAAAAATGATTGCCGGCAATTGGAAAATGAACAAAACAGCCAGCGAAGCAACGGAACTGATCAAGGGTATTCAAGCACAATTCACAAGCTGCCCAGTAAATCATCCAGAAGTTCTCGTTTGCCCAACTTTCACATCACTAACTGCCGCAGTTGAAGCAGCAAAAGACTCCCCGATGGAAGTCGGAGCTCAAAATATTCATTGGGCTGAAAGCGGTGCTTTCACTGGTGAAATTTCCGGCGATATGCTGAATGAAATTGGTGTTACGCATGTTATTATCGGTCACAGTGAACGTCGCCAGTATTTTGGCGAAACCAACGATACTGTAAACAAACGCGTAAAGGCTGCTTTAGCTCATAACCTAAAACCCGTTATTTGCGTAGGCGAAACATTGGAACAACGCGAAAGCAATATCACCAAAAAAATTATTGAAGAGCAAGTACGTGTTGGCTTGACTGATATTACTGCTGATCAAATGGCCGATATTGTTATCGCTTACGAGCCTGTTTGGGCTATCGGAACCGGCAAAACTGCCAGCAAAGAACAAGCCCAGGATGTTCATGCATTCATTCGTGGACTTCTCAACAATATCTATGCCGGCACAGCTGTTGCTGAAAATACCCGCATCCTCTACGGTGGAAGTATGAAACCGAAAAACGCGAAAGAGCTTCTTGATCAAAAAGATATCGATGGCGGTCTTATCGGTGGTGCGGCATTGAAGCCTGTTGATTTTGCAGCAATTATTCAAGCCGCTATGTAATTCGTTACGATGTTTATTAATTGCTAAAAATTATAATGAGTGGCAGTAATTTTATTCTGTCGCTCATTTTTTTATAAAGAAACACTTTTAACGGGAACTGGGATTTTATTTTCATGTCCAAGATTAAAGACATTGATGACAAAACATTAGTCCTTCGATTTCAGCGAGAAAACGACAACGCCGCCTTTGAAGAACTTGTGCAGCGGTATTCCGGCCGCGCGTACCAAATTTCGTATGGAATTCTGAATAACCGCGAAGACGCAGAAGAAGTTGTTCAGGATGCCTTTATGCGAGCCTACAAAGCGTTGGCGAAATTTCGTGGTGACTCCAGTTTTTATACGTGGATTTATCGGATTGTAATGAACTTATCGCGCAATCGCATCAGTTGGAATAAAGTCCGAGGCAAAGGCAAAAATCAAAGTTTAGATGCGCCGTTAAGGACGGACAAGAACAAAGGCAGCAATGACTTAACGCTTGATTTACCGGATAGCCGATTAGATCCAATTGAGAATCTCAGCCTTGATGAATTAAAAGAAAAGACGACCGAAGCAATGAAACAGCTTCCTGAAATTTATCGGACTGCGATTCTTTTACGAAATGTAAAGGGTCTCGGTCACGAAGAAATTGCAAAATTGCTTAACTGTAAAATAGGAACCGTCAAATCACGTATTGCTAGAGCTCGCGAAGAACTGCGAAAAGTTCTCGGACAATGGATGCAAAATAATTAAAGATCCAGTTCTGCTGAATTTTCAAGGTGTTTTATTATGGAAGAAAAAAAATCAACAACATCAAAATCCTTTTCCTGCCCAGACAGCGAAACGCTCAGCGAATTCGTTGATAATCCCAGCAGCACCGAAATTGCCGAACATATAAAAATGTGTTCCGTCTGTCGGCAGAAGGTCGAAGCTTACATACAAATTCAGCAACTCATTGCTGGAATTTCTCAACCGCCAGAAGACCTTGTGGATAAAATTCTGATAAAAACCACGCGCAATAATCATGGCGTAGCGCCGCAAAGATTCCGCCATTTTCCTTGGATACGCTTTGCTGCAGCTATTGTTGCGACAGCCATGATTACGGCATATTTTACAAAAAAACAAACTGCTTCCCCCAATGAGATGATGAACCAAACCATGGCATCATCATCCCCAACACAAGCCTATTCCTCAAACAAATCCGAACAGACCGCTATCGGAACAAGAAATACTCCCAGCATTAATACTGGCCCAATGCAAAATGTTTCCACAGAATCAGCCTCATCCATTGAACAAAATACCATCCGAAAATATCTTCCCGCAAGCCAAGTTACTCATATTTGGTCCATGGAAAAAATTCCCGGAGCACAAAAATACTTAGACTCGCTTGTAAAAGGTGAAAAACTCACATGGAAACATTCCAATGGCATATTGACAACAAGTTTAATCTTATCCGATCAAGATCTGCAGCAATTAATTGACAATCTTTATCATTCTGGCTGGAGTCTGTTATCACCTTTTTACCCACAACCAGAAGCTTCCGATGTGACCATCTTCACTGGAAAAAAGATTTGCTATAACCTTAAACTTATCCAACAATAAACAGCAACAAGAAAGTTTTTTTGATGTACAAAATCATCGTCCTTGTCGACAATCATGTCATGCCTGGTCTTCTAACCGAGCATGGCTTTTCGTTATTGATCCAAATCAACCACCACACTATTTTATTTGACACCGGTGCCGGCAATGCATTGCTTCCAAATTTAGAAGCATTAAAAATTAATCCAACAACATTTACCCATTTAATATTCAGTCATGGCCACAATGATCACACCGGCGGACTTGCCAATTTGATGTTGAAATATACCCTCCCGAACATCAAAGCCTACATCCCCAAAGGACTTACCGATCCTTGCTTCAGCAATCATGCCGATGGCTATGTCCACGATATATCCATGCCGAAAGCAGATCAGGAAGCACTAAGAAAAATACCGTCTCAGATCATTGATAAATTTACGCAAATCGAGCCCGAATTCTTTTTAACAGGACCCATTCCACGACAATCCGGCGAACCGACTGGCGGTGATTTCTATAAAGACAAAGCCTGCGCAATCGTTCACACCATCGATGAAGAACAGACATTATTACTTTCAAATGGAGTATTGATTTCAGGTTGCTGTCATGCCGGCATTATCAACACCGTTGAATTTTGCAAAAAGACACATCCAGAAATCAAGATTCACACCATTTTAGGCGGTCTACATCTGCGGCGTGCACCAGAGTCCCGCTTAAAGCAAACCGCTGATTATTTAAACACGTTAAATCTCCAGAGACTGTTTTTATTTCACTGCACTGGTGATTCTGCTGCCCAGTACCTGATCGAGCATGTCCATTGTGACACTCAATTAGGCAAAGCCGGCGATATCATCACAGAATAAAATTCAAAGCGCGCATCTTTAAGTTCAACCACAGAGAAACGCTGAATTTAAGGGTTGGTTTGACATAGGGGCGAAAAATATTCCGCCCTTACATGCTAATTTTCCAAAAACACGTTTTCTATATTTTTTTCCCTATTTTTCTATTTCTTTTTTAAGAAAAGTAATATAACGAAAAATAAAATTAGCAACAATAGTCATATCCATCAAAAAACAAAAAAAATAATTTTCTTTATACAGTATGAATAGAATCCATCACAATGAATGAATCAGGTGTTCTATAAATGGACACCCTTACGCCTGCGGCGAGTTATGAGTTATGAATGCTGAATGATGAGTTGAATTAATTCTTAACTCAGCATTTATCATTCAGCATTTATCATTCGCCGAGGCGAAGCCGAAGGCGTTTTCCGTTGTAAAAAAAATTTTCACGCATCGGCCAATTAGCACTCCAGGCCCGCATTCCTGTCTTTTTCCGTTCCCTTTTTAAAAAATCTCTTTAACGAAAAGGAAGATTTGCAAACATAATCTTGCCCATCAAAAAACAAAAAAAGGTTATTTACTCGATAGA
>Ga0172377_10001908_pt1 | contig 21281 bp, 17 predicted proteins | sample Pumphouse3metaG_FD_119749 | JGI IMG/M metagenome (GOLD analysis project Ga0172377, IMG submission 119749) | Leachate microbial communities from a municipal landfill in Southern Ontario, Canada - Pumphouse #3 metaG | ecosystem: Engineered > Solid waste > Landfill > Unclassified | place: Canada...
CCGACCGGGGTGAGCTGCACGCCGGGCGAGGGCCCGGGCGTGATGAGCGTGCCGCGGCAAGGCGATCCGGCGGAGGTTTTGCGCCTGGGGCCGCTGATCTGCTTTGAGGACACGGTGCCGGGGTTGAGCCGTGACGCGGTGCGGGCCGGGGCGCGGTTGCTGGTGCTGATGACCAACGACGCCTGGTTCAACGGCTCGGTCGAGCCGATCCAGCATCTGCAACAGTCGGTCTTCAGGGCGGTCGAGAACGGCGTGCCGCTGGTGCGGGCGGCAAATTCGGGGGTGTCCGGGACGGTTGACGCGGTCGGGCGGGTCAGGCTGCTGGAATCGAACGGCGCGGTGGCGGATTTCGACGGTTTCATGGTGAGTCCGGTCGGGGTGCCGCGGGAGCCTTTGGCCGCGCCCTACACGCTTTGCGGCGATTGGCTACTGGGGATTCCCGGCGCGTTTTTGGCGGCGGCGGTTTGCTTGTGCGGGGTTTGCGGTTATGGAAAAAAGAGAAATTGAGTTATATTCTTCGGCGGTGACGCTCTCCGACATGGAGATATTCGTTTTCCCGGAGCTGATGTACAGCCTGGTGCTGGCCAACATCATGTCGCCGCGTCTTTGGGCTTGGCGTGACGACCCTTGGTTCAAAGGCATCCGCAAGATGCGGCCGTACCGGCGCCTGCAGCGTCTCAAGCAGTACATCATGGATCACTATGTGTTCAATCTGGATCTGGAGACATGGGGGCTCACGAACCGGCGGCGCGAACTGGAGCGTTTCGACGGGATCATTGACGCCGATGAGCTTGCCCGTTCAAACGCGCTGTTCGGTTACGAGGGTGACGCCTACTATTTCGATATCGACATAAGGACGCACTTCGGTCTGGACAAATACGATTCCGACATTATCCCGTATTGGAAGACCGAGACCGTGGAGGCGATGGACGCCTTCAGATACCGCGAGGGGTTCGTGACCGGCGCGGGCGAGTGCGTGTCGCTGGCGGCGCTTTACGCGGCGGCGCTTTACGTGGTGGCGGGCATACCGTTGGAAAAAATCTTTTTGATGGCCACGCCGCTGCACTCGCAGAACTTCGTGGATATTGATGACGGCATCCTGATCAACAACCGTCGCCTGGTGACCAAAGCCATGTGGTTCAACGGCACGCAGATTTCCGGACAGGCGCGCCGCGCGCTTGAGAACGAGCGCGTGACCGTGGTTTCGCACGTCAGCGGTTGGGTGCATATCATGCGGAGCCGGGCCACGATCGACCCGGAAGTTTATGCTAGCTTTTCAGACAAATTGCGCTGCTATCTGCGAGCGCCGCTGACGCCGGAACTGCTGGGCAACTTCCTGCGGCAGAACCCGAAATGCAGGCAGTGCTTTGTGGTGCGCTGGCCAGTGCGCGGAGTGAACCGCTACATCGCTTTGGAACAGGTGTTCAGTTTCGAGCAGGACAGTCCGTATAAGGTTACCGACAACACGCGCGAGAAGCTGTTGGCGACGATACCGTTGGAAATGTTCGACGCATCGTGCTGCCGCCGCAAGATAGTCCTGGACGATCTCGAGCAATTCGTGTCCGGGCGCGCCATCGACCTTGAGTCTCCTGACGATCTTGCCGCTTTGAAAAACCGGATCGGCGACGTGTGCATAAGAGCGGCGGACATGGTAGACCAACTGACGCGTTTCTGCCACACGGAACCGCGTCTGCCTTCGGCTGACAAAGTGTCTTTCGAGCCGGAGCCGGAGCCTCTGGGGCTGAGTGTCGACATGGAAAGGGAGGATGTGGTCAGGCGTCTGGACTCGCTGCGCGGCAGCAGTGTCACTGCGGATCTGGCGTTTCACGCGTGGCGCGATCTTTCCCGCGTGTCATGCCGGCCGTTCGTCAAAGCGGCTCTGGAGCGCAATCCGGTGAGCGCGGCCGGAGCCAAGGACTTGACGGAGGATGCGGTGATAGAGCTTGCGCGATCATGGCCGGATCAGTCTATCTATGACGGGCCGTATCGCATGGCGCAGCCGGATGAGGTCTGGAACTTCCGACGCGGCGACGGGTTTGAGAAAGCGCTGATGGTCGCGAACATCCTGCGGGTTCGAGGGTGCGGCCCCATGCGACTGGACCTGACGGGTTCAGAGGTCCGTCTGCTGGCCGGCAACCGTGAGGTATGCGCTTTCAGCACCGGCAAGCGTCCGCGCGACCGGGTCTGGGAACTTTGAGTCCGATATGCTGGCACGGCTTCTGCGGTTTAACCGTTGAGCGCTTTGTTGTTTTAGGCAACAAAGTCAAGGATACAGGGCGTGAAGCCCTTAAGCCGCCAGGTTCGGACAATCGGGGAAGAGCACAAGGTGACGCATTTGCGGGCGCAAGGTGCGTTCGGCAGTATGCGTTTGCTGGCCCGCCGCGTGGGGGACGCGGCGGGTTTTTTAATTTTTAAAAAGTTGTAATTTTTAATTTTTACGGTTGCAAAACTTCGGCCGACCGCATAAACTATAACCGTTCTTGAAACTATAAGGAGGTTTTATGAGAAAGAATGTCAGCAAATTGTTTGTCGGTTCACTGTGCGCGTTTGCGTTTGGGTTTTCGGCTGTTGCCGAAGAACTCACGGAATCTCCGCGGTGGTATGTAAGCCCCGGAGTTGGGATGATTTTCCCTGAAGGCAACCAGCCTATCGACGAGGGTTTGAACCTGTCGTTGCGTCTGGGGTATGACCTTACTGAGCACTGGTCGACGGAAGGGGAGTTCTCTTGGGCGCCCAACATGACCAACAATGATCGGTGGCGCCAGAAAGCGCAGCACATCTACGGACTGGGTCTGGACGCCCTGTACCACTTTGACCGTTACAGCCGTTTTGATCCGTTCCTGTCGGCAGGCTGGGCTGTTTACATGGCGGACCGCGACGTTTTCAGCGAGGGCGGGCATTCGACGCTCACAGGGCCGCGTGTAGGCATCGGCGCGATGTACCACCTGACGGACAACCTGTCGCTGCGCGCGGACGGGCGCGCCCTGATGTCGGTGGACAAGACGCATGAGATGCAATATACCCTCGACGCCGGCGTGGTCTACCGCTTCGGCGGAGGATCAGGTCTTGGTGGCGAAGGCTCGGGCGCTTTGGCTGATCTGCCCAAAGATTCGGACGGGGATGGCCTGACCGACGAGGAAGAGGCCAAGCTGGGCACGGATCCCTTCAAGGCGGACACGGACGGCGACGGGTTGACAGACTACGATGAAGTCAAAGTGTACAAGACCGATCCTCTGAACCCTGACACGGATTTCGACGGCCTTTCCGACGGTGACGAGGTCAAGAAATACAAGACCGATCCGCTGGACCGCGACACGGACAAAGGCGGAGTCGCAGACGGGCATGAGGTCATCGAGGACAAGACCAATCCTCTGGATCCGAGTGATGACCTGATGCTGTTCGAGGTTTATATCCAGTTCGACTACGACACCACGGTGATCAAGCCGGAGTATTTCAAGGATTTGAATAATGTGGTGAGGGTGCTGACCCGCAATCCGCATGCCACGGCCGTGATCGAGGGGCACGCCGACCGCCGCACGCGCTCTTCCGAGAAGTATAATCAGGATTTGTCTGAGCGCCGCGCGCAGGCCGTGTTGTCCTACATGGTCGGCAAAGGCGTGCAGGACAAGAAACTGACGGCGGTGGGGTACGGGTTCAGCCGGCCCAAGGTGCAGCCGGATCTTGTTAACGGCAATCCCGAGAACCGCCGTGTGGAGATTTACATCCGCGGCGCGGGAACGAATGCGGACAAGGTCAAGTATGTGCAGCCTTAACGGCTGAACATCAACGGGCGAGACGCTTGCGAAGAGAACGGGCAAGCGCTGGCATCGGAAAAAGGCCGCAAAGGAACAAGCGTTTCTTTTGCGGCCTTTTGCTTTGTTTTGATATAATAGGCGCCGCATGAAAATTATCGAGCGATATGTCCTGCAATCTTTTCTGGCGGCCTTTTTCCTTTCATGGCTGGTTTTGTCCTTTGTGCTGACCATCGGGCTGCTGGTCAGGATCGTGCAGTTGATCATCGAGGGCTTGCCCGCTCACGCGATCGGTCTGTTCATGCTGGTGGGGTTTCCGGGGACACTGACGCTGACGGTGCCCATCGGTTTGCTGGTAAGTTCCCTGCTGGTCTTCAGCCGGCTTTCGGCGGACAGTGAGATTGCCGCGATGCGCTCGTGCGGAGTGAACCTTTTGAGTGTCATGAAATGGCCGATACTGGTGGGCGTGGCCTGCATGGCGCTGGGCTTCTATGTGAATAACGAGATCGTGCCGCGCAGCCATGAGGTGAGCCGCAACCTCAAATCGATGATCAGCGTGGATGTCGGGCTGGAACTGCTGGAGCCCGGCCGGATGATCGACGACTTCCAGGACTATAAAATTTTCTTCCAGCGCAAGGAAGGCAACTGGCTGCATGACCTTTTGGTCTTCGATTACAGCAATCAAGGCGGTGTGCGTGAGATACGGGCCGACAAGGCGCTGGTTTCCACCAACGGCGCGGATATAGTGTTGGACATGTATAAGGTCAGAGTTGACCCTGTGGAGGTCGGCAAGGCGGGGGTGGCGGTGGCCGAGCGTTTCCGGCACACTATCCCCGAGGCGATGCGCCGTCGAGTTTACAAGCGCAAAGAGAAAGATTTGCGTCATCAAGAATTGCGTAAAGTCATTGCCGACTTGCGCATGAATGTTGACGGGCACACGCTGCCTGTGCGCAGGAAACTGCTCAGCATAACCCGCACGGAATATAACCTGAGGTTAGTTTATGCCTTGGCATCGATTTGTTTCGTACTGGTCGGCGTGCCGCTGGGGATCCGCACCCACCGCAAGGAATCGACCATCGGCATGGCCGTGAGTCTGGCGGTGGCGCTGGTCTTTTATCTCTGCGTGATACTTATGCAGTCACTGGACAAGGTGGACGCCGCGCGGCCCTATGTGCTGTTGTGGCTGCCGGTGGCCGCCTGCGGGGTTTTGGCGGCGTACCTGATACCGAAGAACCTTTAAGACATGGGCATTAGTAGTCTGTAAAAAACCCTAAACTACAGTTTTTTAGCCAGGATTACAGGATTAACAGGATTCAAACGACGAGGAGCAAGTATGGCGAAGATACATCCGACAGCGATTGTCGATAAAGGTGCGCAATTGGACAGTGATGTCGAGGTAGGGGCTTATGCGATGATCGGGGCTGATGTCAAGATCGGCGCCGGCACGGTGGTGCAGTCGCACGCCTATGTGACCGGGCACACTGCCATCGGCAAGAAATGCGAAGTTTTTCCTTTCGCCTGTGTCGGCACCAAGACGCAGGACTTGAAGTACAAAGAGGGAGATGTCACCTATGTGGAAATCGGCGACAACAATGTGCTGCGCGAATTCTGCACAGTGCATTCCGGCACCAAGCCGGGCGAGGTGACGCGGGTCGGCAGCGGGTGCCTGATCATGGCGTATTGCCATGTCGCGCACGGCTGTTCGGTCGGAGATAATGTGATCATGTCCAACGGTGCGACGCTGGCCGGAGAGGTCACGGTGGAAGAATTCGCGATCATCGGCGGCATGGCGGGGGTTCATCAGTTCTGCCGGATCGGCACGCACGCCATGATCGGCGGCGGATCGCGGATACGGCAGGACTGTCCGCCTTACATGCTGGTCGAAAGCTATACGCAGGACGCGCGTGTGCTGGGCCCCAATGTCGTCGGGATGCAGCGGCGCGGGATACCGTCCGAGGTGCGTTCGGCGTTGAAGGAGGCGTTTAAGCTGCTCTACCGCGAAGGGCTTAACCGCACGCAGGCTTTGGAGCGCGTGCGCTACGAAGTGGCGGATCTGCCGGAGGTTAAAAGACTGATCGAGTTCTACCAGAACAGCAAGCGCGGCGTGCTTTAATGCCTTGCTGACCAATAAGGCCAGTAAAAAACAAGTTGTTTCACCACGAAGCCGCGAAGAGCACGAAGGCAGATGCTGTTTTTAAGTATTTTTTCGTGACCTTCGTGGTTTCGTGGTGAGAATTTTGGGTTGCGGGCTATGCCCGCATTAGTTCATTCCGCGAAGACGCCGTTGCTGTTTTGACCGGTCTTGATTTGTAGGTCGCGCCATGCCTCAAGGTAGGCCGCCAAGAACGCGCCTTCAGGATTTTGAGCGCGTTCTTCAAGCATGACCTTGACGCGGGTCTGTTCCCGGATGTGCTCTTCCGCAGTGAAGCATCCCGAGAAAAAAGCCAGGCGCAGCCAGAGCAGGTAGGTTGTCAGCGCGTCGAAACAGTTATATTCGACAATTTTGCGGTATTGTCCCGTGTACCACATGCCGCAAACGTCATCCCCGGAAGTGTCGATTTTACCGGGGATGCCGCAAAGGGTGGCCAGTTCATTAAGGGAAACGGCGTAATTGCGGCCGAACCCGCTGACCATCTCCATCAGGTCAACATCCGGGCTATCCCACGGTTTGGCATCGATCCTGTCGCACAGCGACTTCAGCGACAGCCCGTTGGTGATGGCGCGTTGCGTAAGGATACGCAGGTCGGAGTTGCGCGAGTTGAAACCGACCAGTTGCGGGTCGCTTTTTGCGAGGCGGTTTCCCAAGAACCGCTGCAGTATGTACTTTTCGTCTTGGGCGGGGTCTTCCGGACGGTCGGGCAAAAAATTCATGAGAAGTTTTACCTGTCCGTCGGGCAGTTTCCTCCGGATGACAGCGGCGATCGATACGACTCTGCAAAGGATCGTCTTTAAAAAAGGCTGCGGGTTTTCCGCGGTGGCGCCGCCTTGTTCCCACATGATCCGCAGTATTTCCTGTTCCGGCAGCTCGTCCGGCAGCCGGTACAGCAGACGCCCCGCCTGCAGATCCGGCACCCATTCGCAATCGAATGCCCACACTTCATCCGGTATCGTTTTGATCATTTTTCACTCCGTCTTTAATTCGCCGGCCAAATATGGCTGCTCAAGTTCAAGCACACCGTCGAAATCCGCTGAGACGCGGAAACGCGCGTGGCTGACAGATTGGGGGATTTTGACTCTCACATCGCGCTCGGCGCCGGGCGGCGCCAGCTTCCGCCGGGCGGTGCGCATCTCGAACGGCTCGACCTTATGCTTGACCGGTTCTCCGTCGCGGCCGCGCTTGTAGGTCACGAGCTGATACAAGACCGTGCCGTTGAACCCCGCGTGTTTACGCAGCCGGCCGCGCATGCGCAGGGCTTGCAGTCTGACTCCGTCAAGATTGATCAGCGGCGACTCCATGAAAAAATTATGACGGTTCTTATGGCGCACGAGCAGGGTGGACTCGCCGTCGCGCAGACCGGTTTGAAACGACTGCTCATCGAGACTGTCTATGGCATAGCGCCAATTTTCAAAACGCTCGGGCGCCGATGGCGAGGCCGGCAGCGGCGGCAGCAGATTCTTGTCCGGCGGTATCAGCGGATAAGCCGCGATGGCTGGCAATTCGAAATCGGGCACGGCCAAGCGCGGGGCGTGCTGGTCGGGGGCGAAATGGTTATCGTGCAGCATGAAACCGGCGGCGGCAGCAAGGCCTGCCAGCGCGGCCGCGCCGAGACATGCGGCTGTCATGCGCGAAGTTCTGTGTGGCCGCGCCTGAATCTGCGGGGTTGCAGGCGGCGCGGCCTGCGGGCCAATGCCGGCATCTGTAGCGGCTTTGGAGAAATTGACCTTCTCGCGCAGTGCCGGAAGTTTTTGCAACAGTTCCTTCTGGCGCAGCCAAAGATCGTCGTTCATGCCGGTGCTGATCAACGCCTGACGCAAGCCCGCGCTGTCAAAAGGCAGTTGTCGGAAAGTCACCGAATTCGCATCGCTGTCGTAAACACAATAAGAAGAGCGGCCTGCGCCCGCGCGCGGATAACCGACGCTTCCGGGGTTGACGATATAGCGTTTGCCTGGCTCAAGCTCGAAATCGCAAGGCTGCAGGAAATGGGGTGTGCCGCTGGGGCCGATCACGAAGATGCCGGGGATATGCGAATGGCCGACGAACAGCAGTTGCTCCGCAACTGCCTGCCAGGAAGGCAAGGCGTCTGTTGGCTCGATGATGTAGCGGAAGTCCTGCGGCGCGGAAAAGTCGCCGTGGGCGCACCTGAAACCCGCTTCGGCATGGGTCAGGGGCAGGCCGCCCAGCCACTGCAGCGCGGCCGGCGCCAGTCTTTCACGGCTATGCGAAACCGCCTCGGCCGCCAGTCCTGAAAAAGAATCGGTGGCCATACGGCGGCAGACAGCGGCATCGTGGTTGCCCTGCAGCGTCACGTCCACATGTTGATAGACTGATTCCAAAACCGCTATGGAGTCGGGGCCGTAGCCCAGAATGTCTCCAAGGCAGATGATTTTGCCTGTGCGCGAGTCGGCGATGTCGGTCAAGACATTACGCCAAGCCGCCATGTTGGCGTGAATATCAGACACGATGGCGTATCGCATAATAACTGTTCCTGCAACAGTAGCGTCCAACAGGACGCTTAGGTTGTAAGGTTGTAAGGGATTTAGGCGTTTAGGCTATAGGCTATTAAGCAAAACTCCGGTTTTTGAAGGCGATAGGTTCAGGTTTCAGGATGTGATGCTGGCCCGGCGGCCACGGGCAGGCCCCAGGCCTTGATCTTGCCCTCAATGAAGGCGACGCTCTTCTCGTGCATTTTCTTCGCGCCCATATCGGGCATGAGCACGGGGCCGCACGCGAACAGAATCGGTTTCCGCGGGTCGACGATGCCGAAGTCTTTGATCAGTTTTCCGGTCTGGAGAAAGTCGGTGCGCACGGCCAAAGGAACCAGCGGCACCTTGGCCCGTTCGGCCAGTTTGGCGCCGAGGGTGTTGAAGCGTTTGGCTTCAAAAACCGTCTGGCGCGTCCCCTGCGGGAACAGCAGTACTGAACTGCCGTCGGCGATGCGTCTGGAGCCTTGCTCCAGAACTGTTACGAGATCGGCGCGGGCGTTCTTGCGGGTCACGGCGATCGAGCCGACCGCGCGCGAGGCCGCGCCGACGACGGGGATATCTTCTAAACTTTTTTTGAGGATGATGGCCAGTTTCCCGAAGGCGTTCAGGGCGGTGGGGTAGACCATTGTTTCCAAAGTGCTCATGTGGTTCGAGACATAGACGACGGGCCCGTCATACGCGCCGCGCCGCTCAAAGCCCTCGAAGGTCACTGTGGCGCCCAGCCGCTCGGCGAAACGGATCGAGGCCGAGCAGATCTCGGCCCAGCGGTCATAACCGAAACGGCCCAGCAGATGGTTCCACGCGCAGCGTACGACGATGCGTATGATCGTGAACGCGTACAGGAACGAATTGATGGAGCTGACGCGGGCGGGTGTCGGCCGGCGGTCTGCCGGAGACGTGACGTACGCTCCTTTTTCGCGCAACAGAATTTGAAACTGCTTGTAGTCCGTCATAATGCCTGTCATTGTAGCAAAACGCGGGCGGATGTGGCGGCAGAAAAATTTTTTCACTGATGTGTGTTTTTCCGGCGCTTTTTCCGCTAAACTGTAAACCATTTAATTCTAAGAGGTTCTATGCTTTACGATAAAAACCACGCTTTGATTGAAAGTTCGGTGCCGGGGTTGCCTGCGCCCAAACGCGGTAAAGTTCGTGACGTTTATGATCTTGGCGAGCAGATGCTGCTGGTGGCGACGGACCGGATCAGCGCCTTCGATGTCGTGATGCCCAACGGCATACCCGACAAGGGGCGCGTCCTTAACAGCTTGAGCGTTTTCTGGTTCAGTCTGCTGGAGGGGCTGCCGAACCATCTCGTCACCGCCGATGTTGACGAGTACCCGGAGGCGCTGCGGCCGGCAAGGGAGGATCTGCGCGGGCGTTCCATGCTGGTCCGCAAGGTTGCGATCATCCCGTTCGAGTGTATCGTGCGCGGCTACCTGACCGGATCGGGATGGAAAGAGTATAAACGGGAGGGCACGGTCAACGGCATGAAGTTGCGGCCGGGGTATCAAAACGCGTCGAAGCTGGACAACGCCTTGTTCACGCCCAGCACCAAGGCGGAACAGGGCGCGCACGACCTGCCGGTGACCGCGGCTGAGCTTGAGCGGGCGCTCGGGACGGATAAAGCCGGGCGGCTGTCTGAGCTTTCGGTGCGGTGTTACCGAAAGGCCGCCGACTATGCGGCGAGCCGCGGCGTCATCATCGCTGACACCAAGTTTGAATTCGGCGAGGACGCGCAGGGTTCTCTGGTGCTGGCTGACGAGGTTTTGACGCCCGACTCCAGCCGTTTCTGGCCGCGCGAGAGTTACGCTTTAGGCTCGAATCCGCCCAGCCTCGACAAGCAGTATGTGCGCGACTGGCTGGACAGTGTCGGTTTCAACCACCAGCCGCCCGCGCCGGCTTTGCCGGACGATGTTGTGGCTAAGACCAGGGGAAAATATGTCGAGGCTTTCGAGACGCTGACCGGGCGGAAATTCATTTGATGAGCGGGAGATGAAGCGCTATGAACCAGAACCGGCAGGAGCAGGAGCTGCGGTTGCTGCAAAGTGTGAGCTCGATTGTCGATCAGAGCATCGACATGCGGGCGACTGTCCATCCGATTCTCGAGGCTTTGGCGGATTGTCTGGGGTTCCGCATCGCGACCATCACGCTGCTGCGCAAAGGCGGGGACGACATTCTGATCGAGGCCGCACACGGACTTTCGCGCGCGCAGGCTGAACTCGGACATTACAAGCTTGGTGAAGGCGTCACGGGCAAGGTGATCCTTTCCGGAGAGCCCATGGTCATTCCCCAAACCAGCGCTTCGCCGATCTTTTTGAACCGCACCCGGCAGGGCAAGAGCCCGGACACGGCTTTCATCTGCGTGCCTATCAAAGAAAAGCAGGAGGTTGTGGGCGCCTTGAGCGTATACCGGCCTGCGGCTCCTGATGAACAGCTTAAGGAAGACGCCGCGATTCTAGGGATCGTGGCGTCGATGCTGGCGCGCGCGGCGCTGTTGCGCCGCGACGTGATGGAAGAGCAGGAATCGCTCAAGGAGGAGAATCGGCAACTGCGGGCCGAGCTGACCCGGCGTTACCATCCCGGCAACATCGTGGGCAATTCGCATGAGATGCAGATCGTCTACGATCAGATTTTTCAGGTGGCCAGAAGTCAGGCCACGGTGCTGATTCACGGCGACACCGGCACCGGCAAGGAGCTGGTCGCGCATGCCATCCACTATGCCAGCAACCGGGCGGACGCGCCGTTTGTGCGCGTCCACTGCGCCGCACTGCCGGAAAGCCTGATAGAGAGCGAGCTGTTCGGGCACGTCAAGGGTGCGTTCACCGGTGCGGTGACCGACCGCAAGGGCCGGTTTGAGCTGGCGGACGGCGGCACGATCTTTCTGGATGAGATCGGCGAGATACCGCTCTCGATTCAGGCCAAGCTTTTGCGGGTTTTGCAAGAGCGCGAGTTCGAGCGTGTCGGCGGCATAAAGACGGTGAAGGTCAACGTGCGGATCATAGCCGCAACGCATCGCGATCTGACCAAGATGGTCGAGCAGCGGCAATTCCGCGAGGATTTGTATTACCGTCTGAGCGTCTTCCCCATTTTTGTGCCGCCGCTGGTCAAACGCAAGGCTGACATCATTCTGCTGGCCGACCATTTCATGGCCAAGTATGTTGAGGAGAACGGCAAGACAGCCACGAAGCTCTCGAACGAGGCCGTTGACCTGCTTACGCGCTATTCATGGCCGGGCAACGTGCGCGAACTGGAAAACTGCATCGAGCGGGCGGTGCTGTTGTCAGAAGGCGGGGTGATCGGCAGGGAAGTCATGCCCTCGTCGATACAGGCGGAGGCTGGCGCTGAGAACAGCGAAAGCCCCGCCGCGCCATCCCTGCTGGTAGACGGCGCCTCGCTGAGCGAAATGGTCGACGGCTACGAGAAGGCGATCATGCGCGAGGCTCTGGCCCAGAACCAGGGGAACATCGCGGCCACCGCCCGCTTTCTGCGCTCGACACCGCGCATAGTTGGTTACAAGGCCAAGCAGTACGGTCTTGCGGGCAACTGACGCCGCCGGCGGCTGGAACGTTGCGGATCAGCTCTGGACGGAGAACTGGTCTTTGCCGACACCGCATTCAGGACAGCACCAATCGTCGGGCAGGTCTTCGAAAGCCGTTCCCGGCGAGATGCCGTTGGAAGGGTCGCCAGCGTCCGGATCATAGACATAGCCGCATACATCGCAAACGTATTTCTTCATAATGGCCCTTTCTTGAAAACAAAACACTTGATTACGGTAAGAGTAAACCAAATCGGCCGGGTCTTGACAAGCCGCTCATGGAATCACCCTTGCTTCATCGGGAAACATTTCACTGGCGTTCAGCAGGGGGGATGTTTATCATGACGACCTTTCAATGTTTATAAGGGCAGGCTTTTTTCGGGAGTTGAATCATGGCGAGTGACGCGTTTAACCGCGAGACGGTTTTGGAATTTCACAAAGGCGGCAAGGTGGGCATGCGCCTGACGCGGCCGTTGGAGACACAGACGGATCTTTGCCTGGCTTACACGCCGGGTGTGGCGCACGCGGTGCGGGCCATAGCCGACGATCCCGCGGCTGTGTTCGACTACACGGCCAAGCGCAGTCTGGTGGCGGTGGTCTCGGACGGCACGGCGATTCTGGGGATGGGAGATCTCGGCGCCACGGCCAGCATACCCGTGATGGAAGGCAAGGCCGTGCTGTTCAAAGCGTTCGGCGATGTGGACGCTTGGCCGGTGCCGCTGGAACGCTGCCGCAAGAACGGCGCGAACATCGGCAAAACCGACCCTCAGAGGGTGATCGATGCGGTGCAGGCTCTCGCGCCGATGTACGGGGGGATCAATCTGGAAGACATCGCGGCGCCTGCCTGTTTCGAGATCGAGGACCGGTTGGACGCCATGCTTGACATCCCGGTTTTCCATGACGATCAGTGGGGGACGGCCGTGATAACCCTGGCTGGCCTGATGAACTACGCGCTGTTGTGCGGGCGTCCTATGGGCGAGCTGAGGGTGGTCATGAACGGCGCCGGCGCGGCGGGGATACGCATCGCCGACATGTGCAAGGCGGCGGGGGTGAGGGATCTGGTGATGTGCGACACCAAGGGCGTCATTCACGCGGGGCGGAGTGATCTGACGGAGCACAAACGCCGTCACGCCGCCGAGACGCGGGCCCGGACATTGACGGAGGCGATGCGCGGCGCGCACGTTTTCATCGGGGTTTCGGTCGCTAATTGTGTTAAGACGGAAGACGTGCTGGGCATGTCGGAATACCCGGCGATTTTCGCGATGTCCAACCCTGATCCCGAGATAAGGCCGGAGGCGGTGGCGGCGGCTCTGGGGGGGCGGCCTTATGTCATGGCTACGGGACGTTCCGACTATCCCAACCAGATCAACAATGTGCTGGGGTTCCCGTATCTTTTCCGCGGCGCTCTCGACGCGCGCGCCTGTACCATCAACACGGCGATGAAGGTGGCCGCATCCGAGGCTCTGGCGGGGTTGGCGCGCGCGCCGGCGCTGGACGAGGTGCGGAAACTTTACAGCCGCGAGCGCTTGGATTTCGGTGACGGCTACATAATACCCAAGCCGTTTGACCGTCGGCTTTTTGTCGCGGTCTCGCACGCGGTCGCCAAGGCGTCGGTAGAATCCGGCGCGGCACCGGCTGGAACTGATCTGGCGGGACTGCGCGAAAGTCTGGAGCGGCGCAACGCCAGCCGGTGATTGCGGCATCGTTTGATATTGACAAAAATCAAAAAAATGTCAATATGGGCGCTTTTACGGGGCTTAAGCTGAAACGATACTAAGGAACTTGCTTATGAGCGACAAGGTGAAGGTTCTTATAACCGGCATGGGCGTGATAACGCCTGTGGGAAACACGGTCGACGCGATGTGGGCCAACATCAAGAACGGCGTCAGCGGGATCGGGCGCATTACCAAATTCGACCCTGCGCGTGTTGACAGCAAGGTCGCCGGGGAAATCAAGAATTTTGACGTTTCCGAATATGTGGAGCCGAAAGAGGCGCGGCGCATGGCGCTCTTCACGCAGTACGCGCTGGCTGCGGCCAAGCAGGCGTGGCAGGACGCGGGGCTGGCGGAAAGCGGCACGGATCCCGAGCGCGTGGCGGTTATGATCGGTAACGGCATCGGCGGCACCGAGGTTGATCTGGATGCCTACCGCATCCTTTTCGAGCGCGGTCCGGGGCGGCTTTCGCCGATGATGATACCGAAGCTGATCGCCAACGAGGCAGCCGGAAACATATCGATCGCGCTCAACGCCAAGGGAGCGGCGCACACGATCGTGACGGCGTGCGCGTCGGGCACGGACGCCATCGGGGTTGCTTTGGACATGATCCGGACGGGGCGCGCCGACGTGGTGGTCGCCGGCGGCACTGAGGCGACGGTAACGGAGTATTGCGTCGGCGGATTCTGCGCCATGAAGGCGTTGAGCACCAAGTACAACGAGACGCCCGAGCGTTCCAGCCGTCCTTTCGACGCTAACCGCGACGGGTTCGTGATGGCCGAGGGAGGCGCAATCCTGATACTCGAGTCGGAGGCGCACGCGAAGGCCCGGGGAGCCCGTGTACACGCGGAGCTGGCGGGTTACGGCGCCTCTGGCGACGCCTATCATCTGACCGCGCCTGATCCGGAAGCGTCGGGCGCCGTGCGCGCCATACGTCTGGCGCTCAAAGACGCGGGCCTGGCGCCCGAGGAGATTGACTATGTTAACGCTCACGGAACGTCGACGCCGCTGAACGATCCGATGGAGACCAAGGCCGTGAAAGCCGTTTTCGGCGAGCACGCCCGCAAGCTCAAGATGTCATCCACCAAGAGCATGACCGGCCATATGCTGGGGGCGGCGGGAGCGGTGGAGGCGGTTATCTGCACACTGGCGATCAAAGAAGGGTTCTATCCGCCGACAATCAACCATGAGACACCGGACCCGGCATGCGATCTTGACGTTGTTCCCAACGAGGGCGTCAACGGCGCCATCTGGGCCGCGGTATCCACCTCGCTGGGCTTCGGCGGGCATAACGGCGTTTTAGTGATCAAGGCGGTATAGCAGAATTAACGCCCGTAGCCGTCCCGGCAACGGACAAACGCATACAGGTGATTAAAATGAGCGATGAAGTCGTGTTGCCTAAAAAGATGGTGGAAGACGGGATGGGCTACGATGGCCCGACCGAAGACCTTCTGCCGCACCGCAAGCCGTTCCTTTTCGTGGACAAGCTCTTGTACGCGGATCAGAAGCGCTATCAGGGAGAGGTCACCTACGGAGAGGACTCGTGGTTCTTCAAGGGGCATTTCCCGGATTATCCGGTTGTGCCGGGGGTCATTCTGGTTGAGAGCCTGGCGCAGTGCGGCGGGGCGGGTCTGGTCGCTTCGGGCATTGTGCGCAACGGGCTGTTCTTTCTGATCGGTGTTAACGGGGCCAAATTCCGTCGGCAGGTGCGCCCCAAGGAGAAACTGCGCATGGAAATAGAGAACACCAAGGTCAGCTCGCGCATGGTGGTGCAGAAAGGCATGGCTTATGTCGGGGACGAGCTGGCGGCAGAGGCCGAGTTCCGCTGTGTGCTGGGGCCGAACAAATGAGCGGGGGTTGACGGTTTGCGCTTATGACGGGCGGCGACCTCCGTCGCCTTGACTTTCCCGTTGGGATTATGTATTTTTATGACCGATTGCCTCCGGTATAAGGTGAAAAGTGCCCAAAGCCTACTATTGGGGGTGTTTTAGTGAGTTTTTTTAACGAGGACAGGCAACCTGATGGCATCCAAGACATCAAAACCGAAAAAAGACAAGCCAGTTGTCAAGAAGATAGCCACTAAAAAAAGCGAGGCTACTAAAAAAGCGGTAAAAACCCCGACTAAACAGCCCCCAAAAAAGGCGCCGGGGAAGAACAAAGCCGGGCGCAAGAAGCGAGAAGTCAAAAAAGACACGGTGAAGCTGCAAGCGGCGGACACAGAAGTCATTTCGGAAGATCTCTCATTTGATGCGGAAGAGCTGATCACCATGAGCGCCGCCGACGAAATTGTGACGACGGGGGGGCTCGGCGCGCATGATGATGATCTGGACGATCTGGCCGCGGATCTTGTCGAGGATGAGCATTTTGACGATGCTGGCGAAGAAGCCGAGGAATTCGATGTCATAGAGGGTTCGGAGTTCGGTGTCGTTTACGATCACGGGCTGGATATGGAGACTGACCGCATCGCGGCGAAAGTCAAGCGCGAGGAGCGCAGCGAGCGGATCAAAACCCTGATAAAGAAGGCCGAGGCGCAGGGCGGGTATCTGACTTACGACGATATCAACGAAATATTGCCGAGCGCCGTGATCAAAGACACGGACATCGAGTCTTATCTGGCCATCCTGCGCGGGATGGAGATTGAGATCATCGACGCTTCCGAGGTGGAACGCTTCCGCAGCGAGCATGAGCAGGACGAGCAGCGCGGACGCGGCAACCGTATGGATTTCTTCGACGATCCCATCAGGATGTATCTGCACCAGATGGGGCAGGTGCCGCTATTGACGCGCGAGCAAGAGGTTGAGATATGCAAACGTATCGAGATCGCGGAAAGCAAAGAGCGCGAGATGTTCAACCAGTTCGCGTTCACTCCAAGGCTCTATCTCGAACTTATTGATCGGCTGGAGACCGGCGCGGAGCGGTTCGACCGTGTCGTGACCGATAAGTTCGCGGACAGCCGGGACGTCTATATGGAGGGCGTTTGGAAGATCAGGAAGAATCTGCTCAACGTCCGTTCCAAGATCATGAAGGCGTATGAGGCGGTGGCAGCCTGCCGCGTCAAGGACGCGGCCAAGCGCAAGCGCTTGGTCAAGGCTCTCGAAAAGGCGCGCGCCAATCTCATCACGGTTTATTACGGCCTTAATTTCAAGCAGAAGATTCTGGAAACGCTCTGCACCGAGGCGGACGAGAAAATATACCGGCCCTATAGGCAGCTTTTGGGCGAGCAGGCCAAACTCAACAAGCAGCGTCAGACCAAGAAGCGCGACCAGGCCTTGCAGGAAGTGGCCAACAGGATCAGCGCCATCGAGACGGAGTTCGGTATGGCGCCGGAAGAGTTCCTCGGCAAGTTTGAGGAATTGCGCGATGTTCTGCGTTTTGGCCAGCAGGCCAGAACGGAAATGGTCGAGGCCAACCTGCGCCTCGTCATAAGTATAGTGAAAAAATATATGAACAGGGGGTTGTCTTTCCTTGATCTGATTCAGGAGGGCAACACCGGCCTTATGAAGGCTGTGGAGAAGTTTGAATACCGGCGTGGTTATAAATTCAGCACCTACGCCACATGGTGGATCCGCCAGGCCGCGACCCGCGCCATTGCCGACCAGGCTCGCACCATCCGCATTCCCGTCCACATGATCGAAACGATCAACAAACTTTTGCGCGTGCAGAAAAAGCTCGTGCAGGAGTTGGGACGCGAGCCTACGCCGGAAGAAGCGGCGGAAGAGATGGATATCCCGGTTGACCGCGTGCGCGCCGTCTACCGCATGGCGCAGCAGCCCATTTCGCTGCAAAGCCCGGTAGGTGACGGCGACGACGCTCATTTCGGCGATTTCATCGAAGACAAGTCCGCAGAGAACCCTTCAGAAATGACGGCTTACAGCATGCTGAAGGAGCGACTGCAGGAGGTGCTTACAACCCTGACCGACCGTGAGCGACAAGTGCTGGATTACCGCTTCGGTCTGACCGACGGTTATTCACGCACGTTGGAGGAGGTCGGCAAGCAGTTCAATGTGACGCGTGAGCGCATACGCCAGATCGAGGCCAAGGCGTTGCGAAAATTGCGTCACCCCACACGGCTGCGCAAGCTGGAGGGTTTTTTGGAGACGCGCTGATGCGTATGGATGCCATGCATTTGGCGCCGCTACGCGGAACCCGGCACCGACGCGTTGTGTGTTCCGGTTTACAGTGTGTCCCCTTCAGACGAACCGTGTGTAGAAACACCAAGTGAAGCAAGGAGGTTTCGTTTGTCAGAGTGTGTGTTATCAAATCCCGCAGCGTTTATGGGCGGCGCGGGACTGGCGGTCGGTTTCTTGGCCGGATATGCGGCCGCGAAATTAGGCGGCCGCAAACCGCGCGGGCGCTTGTCCGGCAGTGCTGACTGTGTTGAAATCTATGTCGGCAACCTCAGTTACGACATGACTGAAGCGCATATGCGCAAGGAGTTCGAACGCTACGGCGCTGTCAAGTCAGCCCGCATCATATCCAACCGGTTCAACCACAAGTCCAAAGGTTTCGGTTTTGTGGAAATGCCCAACCGGGAAGAGGCGGAGGCTGCCATCAAGGCCTTGCACGACAAGGATATCCTGGGGCGAAAGTTGCGTGTGAATGAAGCGAAGAACAAATCACGCGAATGACTCTCGCGCGTCCCGGAAACGGGACGCTTTTTAGTTTTAAGGCGGCGAGCTCGTTATGGCCGAGATGAATCAGCGATCTTCTGACAAGACCATGCGGATCGATATTGATCCGGACACGGTCGACCGCCGCGGGATGGCCGGCGCGCGCGGCCAAAAGAGCGTTTTGAACCGGCAACAGAGCTGGCGGAACAAACGCGAGCAGCGTTGCACACCTTTTTTCAGGCTGCTCGAGAGTATTTATGACGCCGTGCTGATCACGACGGCTTCCGGGGAAATTCTGGAATGCAACGAGCGCGCTTCTGAATTTTTCGCGATGAAGTCCAATGAGCTGTCGGGATTAAACGTGGTCGGATTGATATCGGGAGCCACTGAATCGCTGATAAACACCATCCACAAGAATCTGGTTGATAAAAAATACACATTGGTGGAGGCCCGTTGCAAACGCGCGGACGGAACTTCGTTCGCGGCTGAAATCGCGGTTAACAGGATCGAGCTTGACCAACATGGTCAGCTCTGCTTTTTTGTGCGTGACATCACAATCCGCCAGCAGGCGCAGCATGCCCTGGAGGATGCGGTTGAGCGCTTGCAGGCGCATGACCGCGCGCGCATGGAATTCGTCTCCAATGTGTCGCATGAACTGCGCACCCCGCTCACGTCAATGATCTATGCGGTCAACAACATGCTGCGCGGGGTGGTGGGGCCGATCCCCGATAAGGCGGTTAATTATCTGGAGCGCCTGCAGTCGGACAGCCAACGCCTGTTGGCCACGGTCAATGACATCTTGGATTTGCGCCAGATCGAGAGCAAGACGCTTGTGCTGACCCGGACTGTCGCCCCTATCGGGCCGGTGATCAGGGAAGGAGCAGAAACTCTGGAGGTTCAGGCGCAAGCGAAGCGCATTAAGATTGTTTTCGATCTGGGGGCGCGCGAATTGTTTTGCTGGTGCGATGTGCATAAGATTGAAAGAGTGGTGCTGAACGTTGTCGGCAACTCGGTCAAATTCACCGGAGAGAACGGGGAGATAAAAGTGTCTCTCCGGCAAAACCCCGAAAACCCCAAATACGCGCTGCTCACTGTCAGTGACACCGGCATGGGCATCCCGCCGGAGGTTCTGCCAAAAATATCGCAGCGTTACTTCCGTGTCGGCGATCATGTCAGCGGGGCAGGTTTGGGATTGGCGATATCGCGCGAGATCATTGAACTGCACGGGGGAAGCATGGATTTCGCCAGCCCGGTGCCCGGTTCTGAATGCGGCACGGCGGTATACGTGAGCTTACCGTTGGCGCCGAAGCCTTTAGTCGTGTCGCTGACGCAGGATGCAGAAACCGCAGCGCTCCTGACAGAGCGCATAACGGATCTGGGGTACGGACTTTTCTGCACTGAATCGTCGAGGGATGCGCTGGAGAGTTGCTTTGACAAGCCGCCGGCTATCTTCGTGCTGGACAGGCGCATTTCCGACATGGATGTGCGAGATGTGATTTTGCGACTGCGGGAAAACCCCAAGACCAAACGGATGCCGGTGATCGCTTTCGGCCCGCAGGTGCGCGAGCGCGCCGAGCTGGAGCTTTATCGCAGGTTTGGCATTTACTGCACTGCGTTGCCATGGCGTGAGCGGGAACTGGAGCGTAACCTCGCCATGGCGGTATTAGGGAAGCTGCGTTAAACATGAAAGAGGTTGTACTTAATCCTGAACGTGAGTTTTCGGTGGCGCGCCGCCACCCGTGGATTTTTTCCGGAGCGGTTGCCGCTGTCAAAGGCGATCCTGAACCCGGGGAGACGGTGCGCGTGGTGTCTGCCGCTGGCAAGGTCTTGGGCGCCGGGTCTTATTCGCCGGAATCGCAGATACGAGTGCGGATGTGGACGTTCTCGGAAGACACCGATGTCGACCGCGCTCTGGTGCGCGGCCTTGTGGCCCGTGCGATCGGGGTCAGGGCTGTTCTTTTAGCGGAGGCGAGCACGGACGCTTTCCGGCTGATCAATGCCGAGGCTGACGGCATGCCCGGCGTTATTGTTGACAGGTACGGCGAATGGCTGGTCTGCCAGTTCACGACGGCGGGCGCCGAGTATTGGAAAAGTGTGATAGTGGAGGCTCTGCAAACGTACATGCCTTGCCGCGGCATATATGAGCGTTCCGAGGCGGACACTCGCAAATTCGAGGGGCTTGCGGACGCGGCAGGATTGCTGGCTGGTGAAATGCCGCCGGAGCGTATCGAGATAACCGAGCACGGCTGCCGATATCTGGTCGATATCAGGGGCGGACAGAAAACCGGTTTTTACCTGGATCAGCGTGATAACCGCCGGACCGTGGCGCTGTATGCCAACGGCGGCGAAGTGCTCAACGCTTTTTCCTACACTGGCGGTTTCGGCGTTGCCGCTCTAAATGCCGGCGCGCGTTCTGTGACGCATGTCGACATTTCTGAACCGGCTTTGACGATGGCCCGCGAAAACACACTGCTCAACGTATGTGATTTGGAGTGCTCTGAATTCATCCGCGGCAATGTTTTCGAGGTGCTGCGCAAATTCCGCGACCGGGGACGGCTTTTCGACATGGTTATCCTCGATCCGCCCAAATTCGCCGAGTCAAAAGGCAGCCTGATGAAGGCCGCGCGCGGCTACAAGGACATCAACCTGCTGGGGCTAAAGCTTTTGCGCCCCGGCGGAGTTCTGGCCACCTTCTCCTGTTCCGGGCGTATGACTCCCGAGCTTTTCCAAAAGGTGGTTGCTGACGCGGCAGTCGACGCGCGGCGGGATGTGCAGTTGACCATGCGCATGCAGCAGTCCACTGATCATCCGCAAGGTTTGTGCTTCCCGGAAGGCCTGTACCTCAAAGGTCTGCTCTGCCGGGTCTGGTGATGACGTGCTCCGGCTTCTGAATCCGTCGCGCTATTGTGCATACGCGCGAAGGACGCGGCGGGCGCAATCGGGATGCCTGCTTGTCAATCCGAAGAAAATATGATAATTACCACCATTTAAGCGACGGACTTACAGCGCGGAGCATGAGCGGACGAAAGG
>Ga0172377_10001909_pt1 | contig 21275 bp, 16 predicted proteins | sample Pumphouse3metaG_FD_119749 | JGI IMG/M metagenome (GOLD analysis project Ga0172377, IMG submission 119749) | Leachate microbial communities from a municipal landfill in Southern Ontario, Canada - Pumphouse #3 metaG | ecosystem: Engineered > Solid waste > Landfill > Unclassified | place: Canada...
ATGTATTGCGTCATCGTATTGGATTAAGCTATGAAGCAGAAGCTAATAATGTAAACTCTGATGAAATTGTAAGCCAAATTCTAAATAAAGTTGAAGTACCTTGATTTTAGTTGAGAATAACTGTTCTTATTCATCTTTTAATCTCAATTAAACATGGATACATTAGAAATACTGAAGCGAGTTCGACAAATTGAAATTAAAACTCGTGGATTATCAAATAATATATTTGCTGGTGAATATCATACTGCATTTAAAGGAAGAGGTATGGCCTTTGCTGAGGTGCGTGAGTATCAATATGGAGATGATATTCGGGATATAGATTGGAATGTAACTGCTCGATTCAATAAACCTTATATTAAGGTTTTTGAGGAAGAACGAGAACTTACCGTTATGTTATTAGTTGACGTATCGGGAAGTTTAGAGTTTGGTACTGTAAAACAGATGAAGCGAGACATGGTTACAGAGATTGCAGCTACTCTTGCTTTTTCTGCTATACAAAATAATGATAAAATTGGAGTGATTTTTTTCACTGATCGTATAGAGAAGTTTATTCCCCCTAAAAAGGGAAGAAAACATATTCTTTACATTATTCGCGAATTAATAGATTTCAAACCTGAGAGCAAGCGTACTGACATTGAACAAGGTTTAGAATACCTGACTAATGTTATGAAAAGACGCTGTACAGCATTTGTTTTATCCGATTTTATTGATCAAAAGAGCTTCAAAGATGCTTTAACAATTGCCAACAGAAAGCATGATGTTGTTGCAATACAAGTTTACGATCGGAGAGCTGCAGAGTTACCCTCCATTGGATTAATGAAAATTAAAGATGCAGAGACAGGACATGAACAATGGATTGACACCTCGTCTAAGGCTGTTCGAAATGCTCACCATAAGTGGTGGAAGGAAAAACAAGAGGAACTGACTACTACATTTACTAAAACAAATGTGGACTCTATTTCTATCCGAACCGATGGTGACTATGTAAAATCACTACTCAGTCTATTTGCAAAAAGAAATTAAGAAAACAATGAAGAGAATAATACATATATTCATCCTGCTTTTTTTTATTTCAGGCTATACTAAAGGACAGTCAGTATCAGTAGAAGCCACTATTGATTCGCTGGAGATATTAATTGGAGAGCAAACGAATATTAACTTAAAGGTTGCTGCAGGTAGTAATCAAAAAATAATATTCCCCCAATTTATAGATACATTAATCAGAAATGTTGAAGTATTAGAGGTATCTAAACCTGATACGCAATATTACAACAACAAAGAAATGATGGAGATTAAACAGAATTATACCATAACTTCGTTTGATTCTGCTTTATATTATATTCCTCCATTCGATGTGTATGTTGATAGCTTAAAATATGAATCGAATCCTTTAGCATTAAAGGTCTATTCAATGCCAATAGATACCTTACACCCCGAACAATTTTTTGGACAAAAAGACATTATAAAGACTCCTTTTGTATGGAGTGATTGGTATCTTTTTATCCTTTGTTTTGTTCTTTTAGCTCCCGTTATCTATTTAATCTATTATTTATCTAAGCGATTAAGAGATAATGAGCCTATTATACGTTGGGTGAAGGTGGAACCTAAGATTCCAGCGCATGAAATGGCCCTACAAGAGATTGAGAGGATAAAAGAGGAGAAAATATGGCAAAAAGAAGGTACAGCGAAGGAGTATTATACTAAATTAACTGACGCTATTCGCCGTTATATAACCGAAAGATTTGAAATCAATGCCACTGAAATGATTACTTCAGAAATTATTGATCAATTAAAACTAGTTGAAGACAAAGAGGCCCTAGATGATTTGAATGAATTATTACAAACAGCAGACTTAGTAAAGTTTGCTAAGCACGATCCTCTGATGAATGAAAAAGATGCTAGTTTAATAAACGCCATAGATTTCATTAATGAAACAAAAAAGGAATTAACTGAAGAAGAATTAGCTCAACCTACTGAGATAAAGGTTGTGGAAAAACGTTCTCTCAAAACCAAAATAGTATTAGCTGTTGGTATTGGGTTTTTCGTGATTTCCCTAATTACTTTAGTTACGTATATTGTGAAACAACTATTGCTTATTATAGCATAAGAATAAAAATTTAAAACGATTATAGCATGCATTTTGCTAATGTAGAATACTTATTTTTACTTCTTTTACTTATACCTTATATAGTATGGTATATTTTAAAGTGTCGTAGAAGTGATGCAACGCTTCAAATCTCCGATGCAAGAGTGTATGCCCATACACCTAAAAGCTTTAAGAATTACCTCTTACATTTACCTTTTATTTTGCGTATTCTTGCTCTTATATTTATTATAATTGTATTAGCAAGACCTCAACGGACTGATAGTTGGAAAAATAGTGAGATAGAAGGTATTGATATTATGCTGACTGTCGATGTCTCTACAAGTATGTTGGCTGAAGACTTAAAGCCCAATCGCTTAGAAGCAGCAAAAGACGTTGCAGCTGAATTTGTAAATAGTAGACCAAATGATAATATAGGTCTTACAATTTTTGCAGGCGAAGCCTTTACACAATGTCCTTTAACCTCTGATCATAAGGTAGTTTTAAATATGTTTGAGGGCATTAAAACGGGTATCGTTGAAGATGGAACAGCTATTGGTATGGGAATTGCGAATGCAGTAACGCGACTGAAAGATAGTAAAGCTAAATCTAAAGTAATTATTTTACTTACAGATGGAAGTAATAACCGAGGAGATATTTCTCCGTTAACTGCTGCTGAAATAGCTAAAACATTTGGTATTCGCATCTATACTGTGGGAGTAGGAACTACGGGGATGGCCCCTTATCCTTATCCCGTAGGAAATACGATTAAGTATGTAAATGTACCAGTTGAAATTGATGAAGAATCTTTAAAACAGATTGCAGGTACTACTGATGGACAGTATTTTAGAGCAACAAGTACTGATAAACTTAAGAATGTATATCACGAAATAGACCAATTAGAGAAAACTAAACTGCATGTAAAAGAGTTTAGTACAAAATCGGAAGAGTATCAGTTATTTGCTTTAATAGCTATGCTATTTATTCTAGCAGAGGTTATATTAAGAAATACACTACTAAAAAAGATACCTTAAGGATTTATTTTTCACTAAGTGTTTAATTGTGTAGATTATAAAAAGAGAAAATAAAATATGTTTCGATTTCAAGAACCAAATTATTTATATCTATTGATATTAATACCTCTTTTAGTGGTATTCTATCTATACTCCAATTATAGACGAAGGAGAGCAATCCGTGCATTTGGAGATGAAGATTTAATGTATCAATTGATGCCTGATGTATCAAAATATAGGCCTGATGTTAAATTTAGCATCGTACTCGTTGCTATTGCTCTTTTTAGTATATTGTTAGCACGTCCTCAATTTGGTTCAAAGCTTGAGACGGTAACACGTAGTGGTGTAGAGGTTATTATAGCTTTGGATATTTCGAATTCTATGCTTGCTGAAGATGTGAGACCTAGTAGATTGGAGAAGGCAAAGCACTTAATAGGAAGGCTAGTCGATCAATTAAAAGATGATAAGGTAGGACTTATTGTTTTTGCTGGAGATGCTTTCACCCAAATCCCAATAACTAACGATTACATATCTGCTAAAATGTTTTTGCAGTCTATTGATCCTACACTCTTATCAAAACAAGGAACCGCAATTGGTTCAGCTATTGAACTAGCGACTCGAAGTTTTACGTCTAAAGAAGAAGTCGGTCGAGCTATTATTTTGATTACCGATGGTGAAAATCATGAAGGTGGCGTAGATCAAGCAATAAAAAAAGCGAGAGAAAAAGGTATTCAAATTCATGCATTAGGTGTGGGATCGCCCGAAGGAGCACCTATTCCCATTAGAGGTTCTAATGATTACATGAAAGATAGAGAAGGTAACGTGGTTGTTACCCGAATGAATGAAGAGATGTGTCAGCAAGTAGCTCAACAAGGTAATGGAATTTATGTTCGTGTAGATAATACGAATACAGCTCAACGTGCTATTTCTAAAGAGATAGATAAAATGGCTAAGGCAGATATTGAAACTGAAGTTTTTACTGAATATAATGAGCAGTTTCAAGTCATTGCATGGATTATTTTTATTTTCTTGTTAATTGAGCTGTTGATTTTGGAACGAAAGAATCCATTATTGAAGAATATACGATTGTTTACTCCTAAAAATGAGAATTAAGAAATGAAATTTATGGACTACATGAATAAATTGATCCTTCTATCATTAGTTGCTCTCGTATCTCCTTTTTGCATGGCACAAAAGGCTGAGCGAGATTATATACGCAGAGGAAACAAGAATTTTAAAGATAGTACTTTTATTAAAGCGGAGGTAAATTATAGAAAAGCAATAGATGAGAATCCACAGTCTACTATTGCTATGAATAATTTAGGAAATACCTTAACTCAACAGAGTAAGTTTGAGGAGGCCATGGAACAGTATGTTACAGCGATTAAAATTGAAAAAGACAAAGATAGATTAGCTGAAATTTATCATAATATGGGGGTTATTTTTCAAGCTGCAGAAGATTATCATAAAGCAATAGAAGCTTATAAATTTTCATTAAGAAACAATCCTAACGATCATGAAACACGCTATAATTTAGCGTTAGCTCAGAAAATGCTTAAAGAACAGGAGCAAGATCAAGAAGATGGTGGAGATAATGATAACCAAGATCAACAACAAGATCAAGAAGAGCAGCAAGATCAAAATCAAGACAATCAGGAAAACAAACCTCAACAACCTCCACAATCGGACGAGGATGAAATGTCTAAGGAGAATGCAGAACAGCTACTGAATGCTATTTTACAAGATGAGAAAGATATTCAGGATAAAGTTCAAAAGCAGCAACAAGTTATTCAGGGAGGTCAATTAGATAAAAATTGGTAATGAAAAGAACAATAAAATATAATAATCAGATAATGAAAAAGGTTTTTCTTTTGTTTCTCACTTTATTATGTATTCCTACTTTGTGGGCAGATGAGAAGCCAACATTCACTACATCGGCTCCTGATGTAGTAGCCGTGGGAGATCAATTTAGATTATCTTATACGGTTTCTACTCAAAAAGTAAAAAACTTTAGAGCTCCAGGAAGCATTTCAGGTTTCGACATTCTAATGGGACCTAGCCGTTCTCAACAAAGTAGCGTACAAATAATAAATGGGCAACGGACTTCTACTAGCACTATAACTTTTACTTATATTTTGTTAGCTACCAAAGAAGGTACTTTTACAATACCTGGAGCTACAATAGATGCTGAAGGTGAAAAATTAATTTCAAATTCTATTCAAGTAAAGGTTCTTCCAGAAGATGATACAGCTAAGAAAAAAGCTCAAGGTCAAAACCAATCGGATAAAAGCTCTTCTGATGAACCAAAGGTCTCTTTATCTAAAGATGATTTATTTATAACAGCTACAGTTAATAAAACAAATATTTATGAGCAGGAAGCACTGACACTAACGTTTAAGATTTACAGTGCAGTAGATTTACGAGGCTTTGAAAATATAAAACTTCCCGATTTTACAGGATTTCATTCTCAAGAAATTGAGTTAGCTAATCAAAAATGGGGTTTAGAGCATCATAATGGAAGAAATTACCAATCTACTATTTATCGCCAATTTGTTTTATTTCCTCAACAAGCTGGACAACTAACTATAGAACCTGCTCAATTTGATGCTATTATTGCTCAAGCAATTCGTTCTATTGATCCATTTGATGCGTTTTTTAATGGAGGAAGTAATTACGCAAATGTAAAGAAGACGCTTTACACTCCAAAAATTACAGTAAATGTAAAGCCGTTACCTAGTGGTAAACCAGCAACTTTTACAGGTGGAGTAGGTCAGTTTACTATTAGTTCATCGATTAATGATACTGAGATTAAAGCAAATGATGCGATCACATTAAAACTGGTTATTTCGGGTACTGGTAATATGAAGTTGTTATCTAACCCTACAGTGGAATTTCCTGAAGACTTTGAAATTTATGATCCTAAAGTGAATAATCAAGTTCGCTTAACGAGTCAAGGTTTAACGGGAAATAAGTCAATTGAGTATTTAGCCATTCCTCGTCATGGAGGAACTTATAAAATACCCGAAGTGAAATTCTCCTATTTCGATACAAGTAGTAATTCGTATAAAACATTAACTACGGAAGCATATACTATAAATGTTCAAAAATCAAAAGGAGAAGGAACTGCTAATCAAATGATTGCAGATTTCACAAACAAAGAAGAGATTAAGGTACTAGGTGAAGATATCCGATTTATAAAATTAAACGATGTCGATCTTCATCCTAGAGATCAGTTTTTCTTTGGTACTTGGGGATATTGGCTGTTTTATATTATTTCATCTGTTGCATTTATTATAATTCTTATTGTATATCGCAAACAACTAGCTGAATATGCCAATGTAGCTAAGCGTAGAGTTAAGAAAGCAAATAAAGTTGCTGCTAAACGCTTGAAATCCGCGGGTAAATTAATGGAACGCAATAAGAAAGAGGAATTCTACGATGAAACATTAAAAGCTTTATGGGGCTATGTTAGTGACAAACTAAATATACCCGTATCTAAGCTATCGAAAGATAATGTAGAGGAAGAATTAACTCAATACGGAGTTGCGGAAGAACTCATAAAAGAGTTTATTAACACTCTTAATGAGTGTGAGTTTGCTCGATATGCTCCTGGTGATGAAAATCAGGCTATGGATAATGTTTATAAGTCCGCAATGAGTATAATTAGTAAAATGGAGGATTCAATTAAAAAGAACTAAAGAATGAAAAATATATATTTAATACTATTTACATTATTCAGCTTATGTGCAGTTGCTCAGGAGACTGATCAACCTATTGTAGTTACAGATTCCATAGAGGCTCCTGTAATTACCGAATTGCATATTATATCAAAGAGTGAGGGTGATAGTGCTTATATAAAAGGTGAATTTCAAAAAGCAATAAGTATTTATGAGAGTTTGCTTGAAGATGGTGTAGCAAGTGAAGTGTATTATAACTTAGGGAATAGTTATTATAAAACTGATAATATTGGAAAAGCAATTTTGAATTATGAACGAGCCTTATTGTTAAATCCTGGGAGTAATGATATTCAAGCTAATTTAGCTATTGCTAAAAGTAAAACCGTAGATAAAGTAGAACCATTGCCTGAGCTTTTCTTTATTAGTTGGACGAAGAGCTTAATGAATCAATCGAGTGCTAATGGTTGGGCTAAATGGGCCATTACTTTTTTCTTGTTGTTTTTACTTAGTGCTTTTCTATATATTTTTTCTAAACAAATACTACTTAAAAAAATTAGCTTTGGAATAGGCCTCTTATTTTTACTTTTTACTGTGGTTTCGCATAATTTTGCGAGACATCAGAAAAAGGTATTGCTAAGCAGAGATACAGCTATTGTAATGACACCTAGTGTAACTGTTCGGAGCACACCTAGTGATTCGGGAACAGCTCTATTCATTTTACATGAAGGAAGAAAAGTTGCAATTAATGATGCTGTAGGAGAGTGGAAAGAAATTACTTTAGAAGATGGTAAAGTGGGTTGGATACACTCCATCAATTTAGAGGTTATATAATTAAAACATTCGCGAGTTTTAATTAGTTGTTGTTTTCATATATTTTGACTTAAATCACATAATAAATCACCATACAAAGTTTGTTTTATAGATGTTTTTTATTATGTTTATAACGTATAAGTAAGTCAGTTTTATACTAACCATTAAATTACTAACCATATGAGAACAATAACATTTAATGAATTACGTAAAATCAAAGACTCATTACCCAATGGAAGCATGAGTCGAATAGCCGACGAGTTAGGAATCAATGTAAGTACAGTTCGTAACTTTTTCGGAGGAAGAAACTTCAAAGAAGGAAAAAGCGTAGGACTACACACAGAGCCCGGGCCAGACGGAGGATTAGTTAGATTAGATGACACAACCGTTCTTGACCGGGCTCTTGAAATTTTAAAAGAGAGCCAAAAAGATGTAAAAGAAGAAAGTATGCCTCAAGTCTAAATCTAACTTTTATTATAACAATGAAATTAAAGTAAAATCCCAATTGAAATATAAAAATATATCATTTGGGATTTTATGAATAATAACATCTCTAAAATCAAATAACAATGGAAAAAAACAAAGATAAATTAATTACACTCGCTATACTTACCTATAGCAAAGCACAGACCTTGCAAAGTGTACTTGAAAATGAAGATATAGAGGCTTTTATACATAACGTAAATCAGATACAACCTGTAATATCATCTGGTGTGCGTGTACGAATAAAGGAGAGTGATTTACCAAGAGCTTTAGAGATTATTGAAAGTAGCACCTGGCTTGCTGAAGATGTTATTGAAGATAAAGACCCAGTGTTAGACACAAAGGTAGATAAAGTACTTATACCTATTGACTTCTCTGATTACTCGGTGAAAGCCTGTGAAATAGGTTTTAGCTTTGCTGCAGCATTAAATGCTGAGGTCGTTTTATTACATGTATATTACACTCCAATGTATGCTGCAATCTTTCCATATAGCGATTTTAATTACCAAACTAATGATGAAGTCATAGCAGCAAAGAATATTGTTGGTAAAGCTAGAAAAGAAGTGAATCGATTATCTGATCAAATTAAAGAGCAGATAGAAAATAAAAAACTACCAAATATTCCTTTTAGCTGTATTTTAAGAGAAGGAATTCCTGAAGAAGAAATTTTGCGCTATGCTAAAGAGCAACGTATCCAAATAGTGATTATGGGTACTCGAGGTAAAAATCAAAAGGATATAGACTTAATTGGCAGTGTTACAGCCGAAGTCATCGATAGAAGTAGAGCTGCTGTTTTAGCGCTTCCTGAAGAAACTCCTTTTAGATCGATTGAAGAGGTTAAAAATGTAGCTTTTATAACCAATTTTGATCAACGTGATTTAATAGCCTTCGATTCTTTAATTAAAAATACAATTAAACCCTTAGATGTGAAAATTTCATTGTTACACTTAGCTGATGAAAAAGATACGTGGGATGAAATTAAACTGGGGGGAATTAAAGAATATTTTAAGAAACAATATCCTTCAATAGATTTGAAGTATGATATCATAAAGAACGATGACTTACTTGAAAACTTAGAGGAATATATAAAGCAAAATAAAATCGATATGATAACGTTAGCTTCTTATAAAAGAAATATATTCTCTAGGTTATTTAATCCAAGTATAGCAAGAAAAATGATCTTTCATGCTGATACACCTATGTTAGTTATACATACAAAGAAGTAAAATATCTAATCTGCTGACCTGTAAATAATTACACATAATAACTATTATGTTAAATAGAAGTAAGTAAGAGACATAAAAAAGGTGCATTAACAAAAAATGCACCTTTTTTATTTTGTAGTGTTTGTTATTTCTTACTGCTGCATAAGCTTTTCTATTTCTTCAAACTCTGCTCCCATATCTAACATGTAATAAACACGGTATAAACCTTGTAACCATAATTGGCTATTATCTGGTTCAAGCTCTCTAGCTTTCTCGTAATATGGTTTTGCTTCTTTATAGAAGTTTTTAAGAGTTTCTTGATCTTTTGCATATTGAGGATCATTGATATCATTAGTTGCAGTTGCACCAAAGTCTTGTCCTTGAATACTATATACTAATCCTATATTAGAATAAGCTTCAGAATAAGTTGGATCAATTTCTATTGTTTTTTTGTAAAATTCAATAGCTTTATCATAATCTTTCATATTATGATATAAAAACCCTTTTACGTATACAGCAAACGCATTTTCAGGATTTTCATTAATCATACCATCAGCAAAAGCCATAGCTTCATCATAAAGTTCATTTCTATTATAGTAGTCAATTAGATTACCAAAGAAATAAGCATTATCACGATGTTTTAATAAACCTTCTTTTAGCGTAGCTACCCACTGTGCAGTATCACCTGTAGCTTCATATGCTAAAGATAAGAATTCAAGAGCATAACCTCCTACCTCAGGGTCTTCTTTAGCATAAGGTGCATATTTAATTACTTTTTCGTAATCTTCTACTTTAACAGCTGCTAAACTAGCAAAATAAGCTGTTTGTGATAGTAATGTATCTTTTTTAGCTAAATCTTTTCCTTCAAATATAGGATGAAATGTTGATTCTACATAAGTAGAGAAAAAATCAAGTGCATGTTCGTTTTCTCCATTATTAAAGAAGTGTATACCTCCATTAATTAAGTTTGGACGATCTACTAATAATACATTTGAATTATTTTTTCTATACTTGTTTTTAACCTTTCCTTTACTATCAGGAATTTGAGCCATATCATCACACTTCAAATAGTATTCAAACATTTTGAGTACACTATTATATACTCTTGTAGTGTCATACTTTTGGTTTAAGTAGGCCTTTTTCATTTCATCCTCGTTGTACTTTTGTTGTACAAATCCTGCAACATTCCATGTTTCAGGATCGTCTTTTGTTTCAGCATTGACTAAAGCCTCACCTATTAACTTTTCTGCATTGTTGAAGTCACCAGCATTTGTTGCTATTCTTTTAGCTTCTTTTACGTTTCCTTTTTGAGCAAAAGCGAAACCAGTAACAGCTAACAATGCCATTGTGATTAAAATTTTTCTCATAACATTTTTTCTTTGTGTGTATATTAAATTTAATTAATAAAAAGCAAGAAATCAAGAAAAGAAGACTTTTTATTCAGTCTCCTTCTCGTTGCTCTCATTTAGTTCTTCTGTATTCTCGTTAGATACATCTTCTGCGTCTTCATCAAGAATAACCCCTTCATTTTCTAATTTCTCTGAGGTTACTTTACAAACTGAACCAATTTGATCATCATTTCGATCTAAATTTATTAAACGAACACCTTGCGTTGCACGTCCCATAACACGTACATTTTCCACATTCAGACGAATAGTAATACCCGATTTATTGATGATCATTAAATCATGATAGTCGGTAACAGATTTATAGCAACTAGCTTACCAGTTTTGTCAGTAAGATTCATTGTAATAACTCCCTTACCACCACGATTGGTCTTTCTATAATCTTCAATATCTGTACGTTTACCATATCCCTCTTCAGAAACCACCATTATAGTTTCCTTTTTAATGTCTTTGATGCATACCATACCGATGATTTCATCCTGGGAATCTTTATCTAAACGCATACCAATTACACCAGTAGCAACACGCCCCATAGGTCGTACAGTACTTTCGTGAAAACGAATAGCTCTACCATTACGGTTAGCCATAATAATTTCATTATCTCCATTCGTCATACGAACTTCAATCACAGTGTCATCCTCACGAACATTAATAGCATTTACTCCATTCACACGAGGACGAGAATACTGCTCTAGAACTGTTTTCTTAATTATACCTTGCTTAGTACAGAATATTACGTAATGATTATTGATAAACTCTTGATCTTCTAAATCTTTAACACGTAAGTAGGCAGTTACAGCATCGTCAGGATCAATGTTTAGAAGGTTTTGAATAGCTCTACCTCTTGAAGTTCTTGATCCTTCGGGTATTTCATACACCTTTAACCAATAACATTTACCTTTTTGAGTAAAGAACATCATGGTGTTGTGCATCGTTGCAGGATAAATATGTTCCACAAAATCCTCATCACGAATATCACTACCTCTAGCACCTACTCCTCCTCTATTCTGAGCATGGAACTCAGTTAGTGGAGTGCGCTTAATATATCCCATATGCGATATAGTTAGAATCATGTCATCATCAGCATAAAAGTCTTCAGGATTGAATTCCTCAGAAGAATACACTATTTCAGAGCGACGATCATCACCATATTTTTCTTTTATTTCTACTAATTCATCTTTTATCACTCCACGACAAACCTCATCATTGGAAAGGATTTCCTCATAATATGCTATTTGAGCCATGATGCCATCGTATTCAGCATGTAATTGATCTTGCATTAGTCCTGTTAGTTGACGTAAGCGCATTTCAACAATAGCACGAGCTTGAATATCTGTCAATTTAAAACGAGCAATTAAGTTTTCAATTGCTTCATTTGGAGTTTTAGCAGCACGAATAATTTTAATTACCTCATCAATATTATCAGAAGCAATAATAAGACCTTCTAATATATGAGCACGTTCTTTAGCTTTTCGAAGATCAAATTCTGTTCTACGAGTAACTACTTCATGGCGGTGTTCTACGAAGTTACTTATTAAGTCGTGTAGATTTAATGTTTGTGGTCTACCATTTACTAAGGCAACGTTATTCACACTAAAAGAAGATTGTAGTGCAGTCATTTTATATAACTTATTTAGCACTACGTTTGCGTTGGCATCTCTTCTAATGTCAATAACAATACGCATACCATCACGGTCGGATTCGTCATTAATATTAGTTATTCCAGTAATCCGTTTTTCGTTAACTAAATCAGCAATGTGCTTAATTAAGTCCGATTTGTTTACGTTGTAAGGAATTTCAGAAACTATAATACGATCGTGATTGTTCTCTATTTCTATTTCAGCACGAGCACGCATTATTACTCTACCTCTACCCGTTCTGAAAGCCTCTTGTACCCCACTTATTCCATAGATAAAAGCACCTGTTGGAAAATCGGGGGCTTTAACGTATTCCATTAAACCTTCAACATCAATAGAACTATCCTCAAGATAAGCAATACAAGCATCAATAACCTCAGTTAAATTGTGGGGAGCCATGTTTGTGGCCATTCCTACTGCAATTCCAGAAGCACCGTTAACTAATAAGTTAGGTATTCTAGTAGGTAAAACACTAGGTTCTTGCAATGTATTATCAAAGTTGGGATTAAAGTCAACCGTCTCCTTATGGAGATCTTGCATCATTTCCTCTCCCATTTTATTCAGCCTGGCTTCTGTATAACGCATAGCTGCTGGGCTATCACCATCTACAGAACCAAAGTTACCTTGGCCATCAACCAATGGGTAGCGCATCGACCAATCTTGGGCCATACGCACCATTGCAAGGTAAACAGAAGAGTCACCGTGTGGGTGATACTTACCCATTACGTCTCCCACTACCCTAGCTGATTTTTTATAAGGTTTATCTGAAGTATTACCCAGTTCAATCATTCCGTATAGGATTCTACGGTGAACGGGTTTAAATCCATCTCTAACATCAGGAAGAGCACGAGAAACAATAACAGACATTGAATAATCAATGTAAGATGATTTCATTTCTTCCTCTATGTTAATCTTTATAATTCTATCTTGTTCAAGCATTTAATAGATTGATTAATTAAAACTTTTCTATGTTCATTTTCAGAAAGCTAAATTACTACTTTCTTACGACATACAAAAGTTTTAATTGAGAAACCTTGACGAAAACAACGGGTTATAACAGGCATTAACACGATGATTAGGTGTACTATATGACACTATTTGGATGCCCTAGTCATTCCGTGCATATGGCCTAGTCAAATGGCTCTCTTGACTAGGTCATAATAATGAGGTGATCTGTCGGCTTTAATAGTACAAATTTGAATATTTAAGATTTCTAGATCTAATATTTTTATTTAGTAATATTTAGCACAATTGGGAATGATTTATTACCTTATATATAGTTAGTTTGAAGTTTATTGAATGAGTGTACAATAAATCTTGTATTGTGTTAGTATGGGATTGATCGGTGTAAACTATTGTTAAATAATTATTTTCACCGTTCCATTTACAAACATGGCATGATATTTGCAACTAAACTAGTAGAATAGAATAAAATTGAATGAACGTAAAAAAAGGAAATTTGGATATAATTGCCTTAATATATAAGGAGGAGAAATTATGAATAATCAATTTTCACAAAATGTTTCCGATATAATAGCCTTTAGTAAAGAAGAGGCTAATCGCCTGAAAAATGGCTTTATAGGTCCGGAACACTTATTGCTTGGATTGATTCGATCAGGCCAAGGAAAGGCCATAGATGTATTGCATCAATTGAATGTGAATTTAATTGATGTGAAAAATAAGGCCGAAGAACAACTTAAAGAGTTCTCTAACGATATGCTGTTACCTGATGCTAACATTACAATATCAGAAAATTCAGCAAAAATATTAAAAATGTCTTTGCTAGAAGCTAGACGATTACAAAATGAAGAAGCTGATTCAGAGCATTTATTGTTAGCCTTATTAAAGGACAATACCAATATGGCAGCAACTTTACTCGAAGATAGCCATGTAAATTACAAAAAAGTGTATGAGTTATTATCTCTTAAACAAGATATAAGCTCGAGTATGGGTTTTTTAGAGGATGATGATGACGATGAAGAGGATGATGATGACGATTTGTCGTTCTTATCCGAAAGTTCAAAAGAAAGTAGAACTAGATCGAAAACAGCAACTCAAAAGCCTACTAACGATACTCCTGTTTTAGATAACTTTGGGTTAGATATGACAAGAGCTGCTGAAGAAGGAAAACTTGATCCTGTAATTGGTAGAGAAAAAGAAATTGAGCGTATAGCTCAAATACTTAGCCGTAGAAAGAAAAATAATCCTGTTCTAATTGGTGAACCAGGTGTGGGTAAATCGGCTATTGTAGAGGGATTAGCGTTACGCATTGTACAGAAAAAAGTATCGCGTGTGTTATTCGATAAGCGAGTAATTGCATTAGATATGGCTTCTGTTGTTGCAGGAACTAAATATAGAGGTCAATTTGAAGAAAGACTTCGCTCTATATTAACCGAGTTGAAAGAAAACCCTCATGTTATTTTATTTATTGATGAGTTACATACCATTGTTGGGGCTGGATCGGCTGCAGGGTCTATGGACGCTGCTAATATGCTGAAGCCTGCTTTAGCTAGAGGCGAAATACAATGCATTGGTGCTACTACTTTAGATGAGTATAGAAATCATATTGAGAAAGATGGTGCTTTAGAACGTCGTTTCCAAAAGGTGGTTGTTCAAGAAACTACACCCGAAGAGACATTAGAGATTCTAAAAAACATCAAAGATAAGTATGAAGATCATCATAATGTAAACTATACCGAGGAAGCTATTGAAGCATGTGTTAAATTAACCGATCGATACATTACAGATAGAAACTTCCCTGATAAAGCTATCGATGCTTTAGATGAAGTAGGATCAAGGGTTCATTTGACAAATGTTACTGTACCTAAAGAAATAGAAGCAAAGGAGAAAGAGATAGAAGAAGCTAAAAATAAAAAAATTGAAGCTGTAAAACTTCAAAACTTTGAATTGGCTGCTAATTATCGCGATAAAGAGAAAAAATTAATGGATCAGCTTGAAAGCTTGAAAGCAAAATGGGAAGCTGACCTTAAAGAAAATCGTGAAATAGTTGATGAGGAAGAGGTGGCTAATGTAGTTTCTATGATGTCGGGTGTTCCCGTGCAACGTGTTGCTCAAGCTGAAGGCATTCGCTTAGCAGGTATGAAAGAGAAGTTAAAGGCTAGAGTTATTGCTCAAGATGAAGCTATTAACAAAGTCTCTCAAGCTATACTAAGAAGTCGTGTGGGATTGAAAGACCCGAATCGTCCAATTGGTACATTTATGCTTCTAGGACCTACTGGGGTAGGAAAAACTTACTTAGCTAAAGAATTAGCCAAATATATGTTTGGCTCGTCAGATGCTTTAATACGTATAGACATGAGTGAGTACATGGAGAAATTCACTGTGTCACGTTTAGTTGGAGCGCCTCCAGGATATGTTGGTTACGAAGAAGGAGGTCAACTAACAGAACAAGTGCGTAGAAGACCCTACTCTATTATTTTGTTAGATGAAATAGAAAAAGCACATACCGATGTTTTTAATCTATTACTTCAAGTAATGGATGATGGTAGATTAACAGATAGTAATGGACGTATAGTTGATTTCAAAAATACTATTATAATAATGACCTCTAATGTAGGTAGCCGAAGATTAAAAGAATTTGGTGCTGGAGTTGGGTTTACTAGTCAATCGCGAATGGACGATAGGAATTATGCTACAAGTGTAATTAAGAAAGCATTAAATCGCTCTTTTTCACCTGAGTTCATTAATCGACTAGATGAAATTATAATTTTCGATCCTTTATCTCAAGATGCAATAAAAGAAATTATAGGCTTAGAATTAGAAAAGCTTTATAAGAGAATTAATAATCTAGGCTTTACAGTAACGATTGATGCTAAAGCACAAGATTTTATTGCAACTAAAGGATATGATGTTGAATATGGTGCTCGTCCACTAAAAAGGGCTATTCAGACTTATGTTGAAGACCCACTCTCTGAATTATTAATCTCTTCAAAAATTGAAGAAGGGAGTGTAATAGAGGCTTCATTAAATAATAAAGGTGATAAACTAGAATTCAAACAGAAGCAGGTTCAGAAAACAGAATAATATAGTTTATAATAAAAAACTTATTATAAATAGCTAATACAAGACAAAATGTCAGTCCTATTGGACTGGCATTTTATTTGCAATAAACTTAAGTAGAAAAACAGTAAATAATAAACATTATAAAAAAAACTTATTATGCGGAAAGGAACTATAGGAGTAACAACGGATAATATTTTTCCAATTATTAAAAAATTCTTATACAGCGATCATGAGATATTTTTAAGAGAATTAGTATCAAATGCTGTAGATGCAACCCAAAAGCTCAAAACGTTATCATCTATTGGTGAATTCAAAGGTGAATTAGGAGATTTAACTGTTCACGTTTCGATAGATAAGGATAAGGGCACATTAACTATCTCAGATAGAGGTATTGGATTAACAGCCGAAGAAATTGATAAATATATTAATCAAATTGCTTTTTCGGGTGCTAATGACTTTTTAGAAAAATATAAAAACGATGCAAATGCCATAATCGGACACTTTGGTCTTGGGTTTTATTCGGCTTTTATGGTTTCAGAAAAAGTGGAAATCATTACTAAGTCTCACAAAGACAATGCAGAAGCAGTAAAATGGTCGTGCGATGGTAGTCCTGAATTCACTATTGAAAAGGTAGAAAAAGAAGACCGTGGTACTGATATTGTTCTTTATATTGATGAGGAATCGAAAGAGTTCTTAGAAGAGCCACGCATACAAACACTACTAAATAAGTATTGTAAGTTCTTACCTATATCTATAGCATTTGGTAAAAAGAAAGAGTGGAAAGACGGTAAGGAAGTAGAAACTGATGAGGATTTAATAATTAATGATGTTGAACCCTTATGGACTCGTCAACCTAGCGAGTTAAAGGACGAAGATTATATTAAATTTTATAATACACTCTACCCTATGTCGGATGAACCTTTGTTCTGGATTCATCTGAATGTAGATTATCCATTTAATTTAACAGGTATTCTATACTTCCCTAAAATAAAAAGCAATATTGAATTAAATAAGAATAAAATACAATTATACTGTAATCAGGTTTATGTAACCGATTCTGTAGAAGGTATTGTTCCTGACTTCTTAACTTTATTGCACGGAGTAATAGATTCTCCAGATATTCCATTAAATGTCTCTCGTTCTTACTTACAGAGTGACTCAAATGTTAAGAAAATATCTACATATATTTCTAAGAAAGTAGCAGATCGTTTATTCTCGATTTTCAAAGAAAACAGAAAAGACTTTGAAAGCAAATGGAAGGATGTTAAGTTATTCATAAACTTTGGTATGCTTTCTGAAGAGGACTTCTATGGTAGAGCTGAAAAATTTGCTTTGTTAGCTGATACTGATAATAATCATTACACATTTAATGAATACAAAGAATTAATAGAAAAGGAACAAACGGATAAAGATGGAAATCTTGTTTACCTATATACCACCCATAAAGAGGAGCAATTTAGCTTTATAGAGTCAGCTAAGAAAAAAGGCTATAATGTACTTTTAATGGATGGTCAATTAGATATAGCGATGGTTGGCTTACTGGAGCAGAAATTTGAGAAATCTCGCTTCACAAGAGTTGATAGTGATGTTATCGATAATTTGATTGTTAAAGAAGACATTAGTAAAGATGTGCTTCCTGCTGATCAACAAGATTTACTTGCTAATACCTTCAAAAGCCAGCTTCCTAAAAGAGACAAAAAGGAATTCCACGTTCAAATTCAATCGCTTGGAGAAAATGAAAGTCCCGTAATAATTACGCAAAGTGAATACATGAGACGTATGAAAGACATGGCTGATATCCAGGCAGGAATGAATTTTTACGGAGAAATGCCTGATATGTACAATTTAGTACTTAATAGTGATCATAAATTAATTAAGTCTATTTTAAGCGAAGGTGAGAAAGCTTGTGAAGCTTCAATTGCTCCAATTCAAGAAGAAATTAATGCAGTAAGCAAAGAGCAAGAAGATATAAACACTAAAAATAAAGACTTAAAGCCAGAGGAGGTTCCTACTACGGATAAAGATCGTCTGAAAGAACTTGATGACAAATGGAGTGAACTAAAAGGCAAAAAAGAAGCTATATATGCTGATTTTTCAAAAGATAACAAGATAGTTCATCAACTAATTGATCTAGCTTTGTTACAAAATAATATGCTTAGTGGTGAAAGCTTAACTAAGTTTGTTAATCGTAGCATTAACTTAATAAAATAGAGCATAAAAAAGGATTTTTACATTTAAGAAAGAAAGCTTTGGAATAAACCCATAGCTTTCTTTTTTTAGAGTGCGTTATGTCTCTTACTTATAACTTATAGCTTTTCATAATCTTTATTTGATTTGAGTGATTTGAGTATGAAACTGTGTCTAAAACAATTTAACATAAAGTCTATTTGTTTTTGTCAGTTAAAATGCCTATCTTATGTAAGAGTGAGAATTAATAACATTATTCAATTTATTAAAATTACTAATTACATATTTATGATGAGAAAATACATATTTTTACTGTTAACACTCCCATTTCTTTTGTTGGGCTGTAATGAAACCAACAAACAAACTGAAGAAGTTAATGTAGAAACTACAGATATTGTTACAAATAATGTTGCTACAGAAAAAGAAGCTGTGGTACTGAAAGATTATGGTGCTGAGCCCTTGGTGTTAAATATAGATGATTACACATTAAGTAATACTAATTTTCGCACTACATTATGGACAGGAAAAAATCTTCAAGTAACTTTAATGTCTATACCTGTGGGTGGCGAAGTTGGATTAGAGCTTCATTCTGATATTGATCAGTTTTTGCGTTTAGAAGCAGGGCAAGGTAGAGTCTTAATGGGTGATAGTAAGGAGAATTTAGATTTTATTCGTGATGCAAAAGAAGATTTTGCAATTTTTGTTCCTGCTGGTAAATGGCATAATGTAATAAATACGGGCGATGAACCTATGAAAATTTATTCCATTTATGCTCCTAAAGAGCATCCACATGGAACTATCCACATAGATAAAGAAGCTTCCGATGCTGATCATGATCATTAATATAGGATAAAAAGAGAGCTTAGTTATAACTAAATAAATAGATGTTTAGTTTACGAATCCCTGTTACATACAAAGTAACGGGGACTCTTTTTTAGACACTTTCCTCTCTGTATCTACGCATAATACCTTTGAATAAATCTCCTGTAGTTGGTGGAGTATATGATATAGCATTTGCTCCCGATTCAATGGCTAAAGCTATGGTTTCATCGCTTTTTCCTCCAGTAGCTATGATACCAATTTCACTGTCTATATCCCTAATCTTTTTAATAATATCTGCTGTTTTATTGGCTCCAGATACATTTAAGAAATCAACACCTGCATCAATCCTACCTTTAATATCATCATTCTCAGAAACAATAGTTACTAAAATAGGAATGTCTATCTTCTCCCTTAGTTGTTTAATTAAATCGTTTGGAGTTGGTTTATTTAACACTACTCCCAGAGCCCCTCTAAACTCAGCATCCATAGCTAAATCAATAGATCGAATTCCTGTTGTTACTCCTCCCCCAATTCCACAAAAAATAGGTTTATCTGCTGCTGTAATTAATGCTTGCGATATAGTGGGTTGAGGTGTAAAAGGATACACTGCAATAATAGCATTTGCATTTGTATTTCGTATAATAGCAACATCTGTGCTAAATAAAAAAGACTTTAATAGTTGACCGAAAACTTTAATTCCACTACAAGTTTGAATAATCTCAGGAACAGTAACTATATTCTGTCTTAATCTGCTTGAAAAACTAGGTATATTATTCATAGAAATATTATTGTTATCTTTTAATACTATTGTTTAATTAATGCATTTGTTTCATATGTAATGGAATACTACATTACTAGTTGAAAAATAGTACATTTACAATAAAAAGAGTGAATTAAAATCACAATAAATTATAAAAATAGACACATTTAATATAGGATACGAATATACATCTAAATAAATATGCCAAAAGCATCAATAATTTGTCTTGAATTTAAAGTTAATTAGTACATTTATTTTTAACTCGCAATTAACTTAAAACTATGATATGAAAAACATAACTATTTTTTCTTTTTTATTAATGCTTGTTATTATGACAATTGGTGTTGGCTTATTTACTGCAGGACTTCTAGAGGGAACTTAACTCTAAGTCAGAAAGGAATATCTATCTATCTTTATATAATTCCTGCATTTATAGGGGGATCGATTGGTGAAATTCAACAAAAGAGAAAATTAACATTTAATGAAATTATCTATCCTATTTTTAGCTTATTACTGGCTATACTAATTGTATTAATTGGTTCTTTTACAAACTTCTTTATATTAGCTAGTTTTGTTTCGTTTTTACTGGGATTTTGTATTGTTTATTTTTTCTCTAAACAACTAATAAGTTTATATTATTCTAAGTCAAAAAAAACTATGGGAAAGGCAATATGAAATAAACCAATCTTTGGCTACAAAAATGAACCAAAGCTTGGCCTGTTATTATAAAAACTTAATCTATGTACTTATAGAAGGTTACTAGCTAACTCACTTAATTGACTACGTTCCCCTTTAATTAAATTGACATGTGAGAAAACATCTTGGTCTTTCATTCTATCAATCATATAGACTAACCCGTTGGAATGTGTATCTAGATAAGGATGATCTATTTGATGAATGTCACCAGTGAAAACCATTTTCGTTCCTTCACCAGCACGTGTTATAATTGTTTTCACTTCATGAGGAGTTAAATTTTGTGCCTCGTCAATTATACAATAGGTTTCACTCAAACTACGTCCTCTAATAAAAGCTAATGCTTCTATTACTAATTGATTTCCTTTTTGCATATCATCAATTTGTTTCACCTCAGTAGAATTAATTGCAAACTGTCTTTTTATTACATTTAAGTTGTCAAAAAGAGGTTGCATATAGGGGGCAACTTTATCTTG
>Ga0172377_10001910_pt1 | contig 21269 bp, 24 predicted proteins | sample Pumphouse3metaG_FD_119749 | JGI IMG/M metagenome (GOLD analysis project Ga0172377, IMG submission 119749) | Leachate microbial communities from a municipal landfill in Southern Ontario, Canada - Pumphouse #3 metaG | ecosystem: Engineered > Solid waste > Landfill > Unclassified | place: Canada...
AAACCTCCCAAATAAAACCCCTTTAAATGTTTTGTTTAGAGATTTAGATATATAATTTGAATAATTACTATTTTCCATTTTATCACCATTAATATAATATATGATTGTTGCGGTATTATCAAAGTAATCAAAAATAATCATAAATAATTTTAAATAATCATTGATAATCGAATATTTATGTGATATAATTATTAATATAAAAAATCTGTATTATAATGGAGGTTGAATCATGGCTAAATTTGAATGGGTATCAAAAAAGCCCTTAGATGAATTGGCAACTTTATATGAAGCAAATATAACCCTTAACAAATCAGCTACTACTTATTTTGAATCTGCCTATATCGTTTTGTTAGGATTAGACAAGAAAAATAAGTTGATTGCTGTAAAACCTGTTACAAAGGAAGAGGTTAGTTTAGGTTACATCCCCGAAGAACAAAGACATAATATAACTATAAAATCTAGTTATTCTAGGGTTTGTAATAAATTGTTCTTATCAGAAGTTGCTGAATTAATGAATTTAGATTTTGAAAAAAAGAATTCATACAAATATAAAGCTTATTGGAATAAAGACGAAGAAGCTTTAATTATTGATATGAACGAGGAAGAGGTGTAGTGTTATGTTTTTAGTTATTGATACTGCTACTATGATGATTTTAATTTGGTTTGGTGTTATTATTGTAGCCGGAATAATTGAAGCTATGACTATGGATTTATCAAGTATTTGGTTTTCTGTAGGAGCTTTCTTCGCTTTGATTATCTCGATATTTTTAGAAGATATGATTTGGTTACAAGTTCTAGTTTTTATAATTTTCTCTATTGCTCTTCTTCTAATTTTAAGACCAATATTCAGAAAGTACATTAAAAAGAACGAAATCAAAACAAACGCAGATTCTTTAGTTGGAAAACAAGCCGTATGTTTAAAACCGATTATTGATGGAGACCGCGGAGAAGTAAGAATCGAAGGTAAAATTTGGACCGCGATTTCAAATGAAAATATTGAAATTAATGAAAAAGTAATTGTTTTAGCAATTAAGGGCGTAAAATTGGTGGTTAGAAAAGAATAATGAAGGCTGGATTTTTTAGAAGGTTATTATCGACAATAATTGATTTAATATTAGTTTTTGGATTTATATATCTTAGTTTTGTTGCGGTCGGTAGATCAGTATTACAAGATAAAATAGAAAACTACGATGAAGTTAATACTCGATATAGCGAAATAATGGATGTTTATAATAGTAACTTAGAACAAATTCAAAGAGAATATGAAGCTGAAATTGAATTAGCTGGAGAGGATCAAGAGCTAAAAGACTTAGCATTCGAAAACTATTTATCAAGATCGAATGTCTTGAATCACCAGAATTTAATTGATGTAGCTCCGTATAATCTTCCACTTGGTATTTACTTTACAAATGTTATATATTATTATGTATTAATTTTCTTAATAGTAATGAGTATTTACACTATTGCTTTAAAAGGAGCTACTATCGGAAGAAGGCTTTTAAGGCTAAAACTGGTAGGACCTGTCAATTACTTATCTGTATTTTTACATGACATAGCTTTTAAGTATTTACTTATCATTGCTCTTATGGTAATTAATCCTTTATTCTCGATAATGGTTTTAATGTTTATGGGATTAGTTGACACCGGATTAATTGCTGGCACAAGAAATAAGAATACAATAAGAGATATGGTTTCAAAAATTCAAATTGAAAAAATAGATTATAATTATTAAAATAGGAGGAATATATTATGTTTATCGAACCAATGTTTTTATTATCAGATGTAGGTATAATTGTATTAGTTGCTTTGTTGGTTATTATCTTAATTTACCTAGGAACAAGAATTAAAATAGTACCTCAAGCTACTGAGTATGTTATCGAAAGATGGGGTAGTTATTTCACTACTTGGAAAGCTGGTTTCCACTTCCAAGTTCCATTTATTGACCGTATTAGAAGAACATATAACGCTAGGGGTGTTGCTTCAGATGTAATTAACTTGAAAGAACAAGTTCTTGACTTTCCACCTCAAGCTGTTATTACAAAAGATAACGTTACAATGCAAATAGATACAGTTGTATTCTTACAAATTACCGATTCAAAACAATTTGTTTATGGAGCTGAAAATCCTGGATTATTAATCGAACAATTAACAGCTACTACTTTACGTAATATTATCGGTGAATTAGAATTAGACCAAACTTTAACATCTAGAGATTTAATTAATGAAAGAATGAGAGTCATTCTTGATGAAGCAACAGATCCTTGGGGAATCAAGATTAATCGTGTAGAAGTTAAAAACATTATTCCGCCAAAAGAAATACGTGAAGCAATGGAAAAACAAATGCGTGCAGAACGTGAACGTCGTGAATCAATCTTAATTGCTGAAGGTAAAAAACAAGCGGCTATCTTAACTGCAGAAGGTGAAAAAGCAGCTAATATTCTTGAAGCAGAAGGTAAAAAAGAAGCGGCGATTAGAGAAGCTGAAGGTCGTGCTGAAGCAATTCTTAAGGTGCAACAAGCAACTGCTGAAGGATTAAGATTAATTAAAGATGCAAAAGCTGATCAAGCTGTCCTTACATTAGAAGCTTATAAAGCTATGGAAAACGTAGCTCAAGGTCAAGCTACTAAAATTATTATCCCTTCAGAAATGCAAGGTGTTGTTGGATTGGCTAGCGGTTTAGTAGAATCTTTAAAAGAACCTCAAAAAGAACCAAAAGCTAAATAATTAGTATAAATAAAATAAATAAAAAACCCTAAAAACAATATGTTAATAGGGTTTTTTTATTATTTAGAAATCACATTTTTTAGGTGTTCTAGGGAATGGTAGAACATCACGAATATTATCAATACCTGTAACATACATAATCATTCTTTCTAAACCCATTCCAAATCCTGCATGTTTACAACCACCGTATTTTCTTAAATCTTTATACCACCATAAATCTTTGTCATCAATCTTTAGTTCTTCTATTCTCTTATTCAAATAGTGGAGTCTTTCTTCTCTTTGAGATCCACCTATTAGTTCTCCAGAACCAGGAACTAGAAGATCCATAGCAGCTACAGTTTCTCCATCATCATTTAATCTCATATAAAAAGCCTTAATGTCTTTTGGCCAATCAATCACAAAAACTGGACCATTAAAGAATTTTGTTAAAAACTTTTCATGTTCTGTCGCTAAATCTTGACATTGTTCAGGTTTAACATCAAATTCTTTACTGTGGGCAAAAAGAATGTCAATCGCTTCTTTATGAGTAACTACGCTAAATTTTGAGTTTAAAACTTTTCTTAATTTTTCAACTAAACCTTTTTCAACAAACTGATCAAAAAATTTAAGTTCGCTTTCACAGGTTTCAAATAAATCTTTGATTATATATTTAACCATATCTTCCGCTAAAGCCATATCATCATTTAAATCCGAGAAAGCTATTTCCGGTTCAATCATCCAAAATTCGGAAGCATGTCTAGTAGTGTTAGAATTTTCAGCTCTAAAGGTCGGCCCAAAAGTATAAACATTTTTAAAAGCTAAAGCGTATGCTTCTGCTTGTAATTGTCCTGAAACAGAAAGGTTAGCTTTCTTACCAAAGAAATCATTTGCATAGTTATCTTCTGGTAATTTGCCTCCTAAAGTTGTTACTTGGAACATCTCTCCAGCGCCTTCAGCGTCACTAGCTGTTATTATCGGTGCGTGAAGATAAACAAATCCTCTTTCTTGGAAAAACTTATGAATGGAAAAAGAAACAACTGATCTAACTCGAAATACTGCATTAAATAAATTGGTTCTTATTCTCAAGTGTGCATTCTCTCTTAAAAACTCTCTGCTATGTCTTTTAGGCTGAATCGGATAATCATCAAGGCTATCGCCTTCAAGAATTATTTCTTTTGCTTTAATTTCGAACGGTTGTTTCATATTAGGAGTAAGAACAACCACACCTTTAACAATAATAGATGATCCAACTCTAAACTTTGAAACTTCTTTAAAATTTTCTAGACTAGAAGCTTCGTAAACTATCTGAACTGTCTCAAAACTAGTCCCATCATTTAAATCAATAAATCCAAATTCCTTTTGAGAGCGGTTATTGCGAACCCATCCAAAAACATCTATTTCTTTTTCCTTATAATCAATGAAGTGTTGATATAATACTTTAATATCTATAGCCATAAAAAGTCTCCTTTCAAAATCCTTTGTCTTATTTCTTTTGGGTATTTTTCTATTGCATACCTCAGCATCGTACGAGGCATTAACGTATAATTATCTTTTAAATATCTAGTTAATAAATCTATGTCTTTCTTTCCTAACTCTCTAAGCATCCATCCACAAGCTTTATGTATTAAATCATGCTCATCTTTAATTAAATTATCTACTAAATCTAAAGTCACAGATAGCTTGTTATATCTAATTAAAATCCAAGTTGATACTATACTTATTCTTTTATACCATAAATTTTCTGATAAAGATAATTTAAATAAAAATGAATAGTCTTGAATATTATAAAAATATTTTCCTAAAATATAGTGGGCAGAAAGATCGACTAAATCCCAGTTATTTATATAATCTAAGTGTTCTATATATAAATCTACTATTTCTTTTTGTTCAATGATATCTGCTTTTTTCATCTTGTAAGTGAGTATAAGTAACCCTAATAGTCTATGTTCGTGAACCTTATGTTTTAGCAGTTTATTTAATTCTTCCTTAGGTACTTTATCTTTATACTTTAAAGCTAAACTTCTTAAAGAAGGAACATCTATTCCAGCGAACAAGTCATTTTCGCCTTCAATATAATTCTTTTTATGATATCTAGTTTTGCTCTTTAATGTATCATATTTATAAAGTTTTTTTAGCTCTGCTTCAATCAAGTTTTTCACCTCCCTAAAAATAAAAAAAGTCCTTTATAAAAAGGACGATTATTTCGCGGTACCACCTTAATTCCGATTTTTTAATATAAATCGGCACTCAACATCTTTTAACGCAAGATTTACGTACAGTTCTACTTAATTTCTTCTGTCTTTCTTGGGCGTTTTTCGATTCAACCATTATTGTGAGGCTTACACCATCCCTCATTCGCTTAAATAACTACTGTTAATCTACTCTTCCAATCATCAATTTATTTTATTATAACATAGGTTAATTAATTGTAAAGTGTTTATCTTAATGATTTATGCTTTTATCAAGGAAATTATAAGAGTCACTTAACATTTCTGGATTTGATTCATGGCCTAAGTCGTATTCTCTATACTCACACTCGATTAAACTTGAGAGTTTTTTTGCATAAATCATTGGAACAATTTTATCTCTTAGCCCAACTGACATAAAAACCTTTTTGTTTTCGAATAATTTATAGTTTAGTAGCGGGTCTAATCTTTGATATTTTTTTAATCTATCATAGAATTGATTATCCTTTGGAAAGCTATAAACTTCTTGTTTATAACTATAAAAATCAACAAAAGAAGGAGACCCCACAATACTTACAACTGATTTAACTTTATCGAATATCGTTGACAAATAAAACGCTATTGCCGCTCCCATAGACACTCCATAAACAGCCAGCGGCATTTCACTCGAAATTTTACTATCCTCTACTAAAAAATCATATACTTTAATAGCATCGTGAGCTGTATTTATTTCAGTATCAATAATCATCGCTTGCCTTTGAGAATTGTCCAACTCTTTATATTCATTTGTTCTTCTTTCACCGTGCTCATATGCATCTAGAACAATTACAGTATATCCCATTGAAGCAAGAGTTATATCTTTTCCGCCAGCTCCGTATTCTTTGTCGCCACCAAACCCATGAAAAAAGAATACTATTGGTTTATCTTTTGGAGTATTTTTATATAATAAATTAAAAGTGATGGATTCATATTTTAGACTTTCTTTATTTATATTATTCATAGCTTAACCTCTTTTATTTTTTTAAAAAACTCTTCGGCTTTAATACCGAAGAGTTAAATTATTGTCTTTCACAAGAGAATAGTGTAGAAACCCCTTGATCATCAATGATATTAATAATTCCTTGACCAAGCAACTCAGCAGTTGATAGTTGAATCAGTTTAGGGAAAATTCTATCTTTCGGTAGTTCAATTGTGTTAGTACATATAACTTCTTCTATAGGAGCTTCCATCAATAGTTGCGGAGCGTTTTTAGAGAAGACTGGATGTGTACAGCATGCATAAATTTGTTTAGCTCCAGCAGCGCTTAAGGCGTTTGCAGCAGCGTAAATTGAACCAGCTGTATCTATCATATCATCTATAATTATACAGGTTTTTCCTCTTACTTTACCAATGATATTCATTACTTCAGCGACATTTGGTTCAGGTCTCATTTTATCTATAATAGCGATAGGAGATTGAAGTATATTAGCTAAATCTCTAGCTCTAGCAACTCCACCATGATCAGGTGAAACAACACATATATTTTCTAGATTTTTTTTCATAAAATACTCTGAAAGTATTGGCATAGCTCGGAAATTATCGATTGGTATATCAAAAAAGCCTTGTATTTGCGGAGCGTGTAAGTCCATACTTATAACCCTAGCAGCTCCAGCAACCTCTAATAAATTAGCTACCAATTTAGCTGATATCGGTTGTCTAGCTTTAGCTTTTCTATCTTGTCTAGAATATCCGTAATAAGGAATTAAGACATTAACTTCTCTAGCAGATGCTCTTTTCAGCGCATCTATCATTATTAACAGTTCCATGATATGCTCATTGACAGGATTGCAAGTAGATTGAATAACAAAAACCTTATGTCCACGAACAGTCTCTGGAATGTTAATATTGATTTCTCCATCAGCGAAATGAGTCACCTCACATTTGCTAAGAGGGATTCCAATATAGTCAGCTATATCTTGAGCCAGTTGTATGGTAGAACTTAATGCAAATATTTTTACTTTAGAACCATGAAAAACAGCCATAAAAAACCATCACAATAAAAATTATTGCTTTCCTTTCTTTGTCATTAGTTTTATTCAATTCTATTATACAACATTAAGTCGAAACAAGAAAGTAAGAATTTAATTTAAAAGACAAAAAAACACAGACTAATTAGTCCGTGTTTTTATCTTCTTCATTGCTAATTTCAGGTAAAGCTTGGAAGGTATCTAGAACTGATTTTTCAATCATCGCTCTAGTTTCGCTATTAATAGGATGTGCTACATCCTTATAGTCTCCACTTGGCATTTTGCGACTTGGCATCGCAACAAACAATCCATTCTTCCCCTCAATGATTCTAAGCTCATGAACAACGAAGCAATTATCAATAGTAATGGCAGCTACACCAACTAATCTATTGTCACCGTTAATTCTTTTTGCCCTAACTTCTGTTATTTTCACACTACCACCTCTTTATCAAATTATATCATGTTTAATTTTGATAATTCAATAGGTTGAATAAAATTTTATAAAATATCGTTAATTTTTATTAAATATTTCCCTTTGAAAGCGTTTATAAACCGTGAAAAATCCTTTTTTTTATCAATAAGTTTAATAAAACTTGAACCTGAGCCAGTCATAACCAATCCTTTATCCCCCAACTCGTTCACTAATGTCTGTTTAAATCTACTGATAACTGAAAAGTTTTTTTCAACTATGCACTCTAGAGAATTAAATAATTTTTCTTTAAGTGAATCTATATCATTTTCATTAATGAATTTTCTAACTTCGTTAAAATCAAAAACTTCTAGTTTTTCTTTATCAGCTTTTTCAAATACCTCTTTAGTAGAAATATATTCTCTAGGATTTATCAACATTAAATGGTAGTTGGAAAAATCTAAATCTATCTCTTCTATAACTTCTCCTATACCTGTAACTATAGCAGCTTTGTCAGTTAAACAATATGGGATATCAGCGCCATACATAAGCCCAATTCTCTGCATTTCTTTTTGGGATAAATTCAGTTCAAACAATTTGTTTATACCCTTTATTACCGCCGCGCTATCAGCGGAATTACCGCCTAAACCAGCTCCAAAAGGTATTCTTTTGTCAATTTTTATTTCTAAACCTGACTTAATATCATATGTTCTACACATATATCTAGCCACTTGAATTACTACATTTTCTTGATTCGATAAAAACAAATCATTTGACTTAATAATAACTGTTTCTGGACAGTCAATTAATTTAAATTCTAATGTATCAAAAAGATCGATTTTAACGTTAAGCATTTCTAAATTATGATATCCATCTTTCCGTTTGTCTAAAACATTTAAGAACAGATTAACTTTAGCATATGCTTTTTCAATTATCATCGGTATCTTTTCTCCTTTCATAATTAAATTTTTTAACCAAAATTCGCCATCCAACAAAGCTAACCACAAAAGCTCCGAATGCCCCTATTATCAAGTCTAGCATTGTATCCATCAAACCGTAGGATTGCGGATATATTGAACTTTCATTTATCCATTGATACCTTTGCATATTTCTAGATGGCTCACCAGATATATTAAATGCAATTGTATCTACCGCAAACTCATAAAACTCCCATAAAACTAATAATGTTATCGCAAAACAAAAAGCAAAAACGCTAAGTAATCCAGGGTTTAATCTAAGTTCTTTTGTTCTAGATAAATTATATGAGTAAATAATTTCGTAACTAATTATAGATATAGCTGTTCCACTTACTATATGTAAAAACTTGTCATAACCTTTAACGGTATCAACTAAACCATGAATATTACCCATTACAATTGAAGCGAATATAAATAAAGATACAATTATCTCTAAGTAATTTGGAATATCTATTTTAAATCTTGTTTCTACAATCCAAGGTAAAGAAAAAAGAACAATAGCTAAAAAACCTAAAAATATGTTATTTAGTCCTGCATCTCTTTGCCCCACTGTTGTCGCAAAAGCAACACTTAATCCAGCTCCTATTATTTCTAAAATAACCAGACCTAAAAATATAAAATATACTACCTTAGAAGACTCAAGTTTTTTAAATTTAATCATGCATTAATCCTCGCTTCATTTCTATTCAGTATAATTATAGCATTTTTTATTAATTATGCCAAAAGACAAAACTAATCTACTATTTCCAAACTGACAATATCTTCTGCTAAAATTTTTTCATATGTTGACAAGGTAATACGCTTATTGATGAAATCTAACTTTTCAATAAAACCAAAAGTAACCTTAATATATCCATCACTGTAATACTTGAGTTCAACTTCTTTCTTATAATTTATCGCTGTTTGAATATTACGATTTAAAGTTTCATATTCATCATCACTTAAAACCGGTTTTTCTCTTTGACCCAATCTATACTGCATTTCCTTAAGCATTGAATGATATCCGCTTAATGCATCAAAAGCTGCCCACTTTATGATGCCTCTATCGATATATTGACTAGGCATTGTGACCACCTATCATATCATTTCTAGCTTTTAATGTAGACTCTTTTAATTCGCTAGAAGCTCTATTAATACTGTTTTTACCAAACCTTTCTTTTATTTCATCAACTGCTTGAAAAACATTTTTTTCTTTTAGGACTGTTTCAATATCTTCAAAGATATTGATTTGATAATCTATATCTTCAATTAAACCAGTAACTGAAACTCTTACAACTCTTATTGGAGAATCATTATAAAATTTATTCATAATTTTCATGCATAACTGATATATATGAGATTCATTGCTTGATGGTTGAGATAATTGCATTTGTCTAGCAAAACCACCACCTATTTCCTTACTGTATCCTAAACCAAAATGAACTGTTTTAGCCTTCTTCTTACTTACCCTTAATCTCCTACAAACATCATCGACCATTTCTCTTATAATTTGAAATATCTCCGGTTTATAATAATCTTCAAATAAAGTTTGTCCTATACCATAACTTTTACTAGAGGGTTTTAATCTTAATTTCTCTTGAATTAGACTCATATCAATTCCGTGAGAATGATAATATAGTTCTTCTCCTATTACCCCAAATTTCTTTTTTAGTTTTTTAACATCATATTTCGCCAAATCTTCAATCTTATGAATTCCTAATGAATTCAAATTTCTTTCCATATTTCTGCCTATACCCCACATCTTTGATAAAGGGGTCACTGGCCATAATTTATTAGGCAAGTTTTCATAACTCCACTTAGCAATAAACTCAGGAGAGTGTTTGCTTTCTATATCTAAAGCTAGCTTAGCTATAAGCATATTTGGCCCTATTCCACATGTCGAATATATCTTTGTTTTTTTATAGATTTCTGCCATTATCATTTTAGCTATTTCATAATCTGTTTTTTTATAATAACTTAAGTACTCTGTAACATCTAGAAAAACTTCATCCACTGAATAGACATAAAGATCATCTTCAGAAATAAATTCTAAGTATATTTTAATAATGTTTGTAGAATACTCTAAATATCTCTCCATTCTTGGTTTTCTATAGATTATATCTATGTTCTTAGGAAGTTCATAAATTCGGCATCTATTTGGAACTCCTATGCTTTTTAAATATGGAGTAACCGCTAAAACTATGGACCCTCCACCTCGAGATTTATCTGCGACAACTAAAGGGGTTTTAAAGGGGTCAAGCCCAGAAACAGCGCATTCTACCGATGCATAAAAACTTTTTAAGTCAATACAAAGAATGTTTTTGTGTATTCTATACTCATCCATAGGCTAACCTCCTTTACAATATTATTATACAATGTTGCCAAGCAAAAAACTATTGTTAATATTATATTTATAGCTATAAAAAACTTTGAGCTTTAATATTTAATGTATCACAAAAAAAAGTAAGAATAACAATTAACCTTACTTTTTTTATATTAAATATTATATTAAATTTTTTTATTATAGTAAACTATTTTGAACTCTTTCTATCAAATCTAAAACTTTTAATCTTATCAAATCTCGGGTTTTCTCAAATTCGAGTTTCGGATTTCCACTAGGGTCATCCAATCCCCAATCTTCTCGATATTTTGTTGGAATAAAAGGACACTCCACTCCACAGCCCATAGTAATTAAAACATCTACTTCGTTTGGAATCTCAGTTAATAACTTACTTCTAGAATATGACATGTCAACTCCTAAATCCTCCATAACCTCTATTGCCAAAGGCTTAGGAGATGGATATTTCTCAGTTCCTGCAGAATAGACTTCAAAACTACCGTCATTATAATGATTTAAAAAGCCTTCTGCCATTATACTTCTACAACTATTATGCGTACAAATAAAAGCCACTTTTGTTTTCATAAAAACCTCTCTTAAACTTATGTTAAATGTAACTCTGACTTAGGAAAAGTAACAATTACTTCAGTTCCTACATTTTCTTCACTATTAAGCTCAATTTTACCGTTATAGTTTAAAACTATATGTTTTACAATTGACAATCCTAAACCGGTTCCTTTAGAAGACTTACTCCTTGCTTTATCAACTCGATAAAATCTTTCAAAAACCCGACTTAAATCTGATTTTGGTATACCGATTCCATTATCCTTAATTTCAAACTTAATGTTATCAGAGTCTGAAAAAACTTTAATAAAAACATTACCATTAGGTTTTCCGTATTTTATTGCGTTTTCAATTAAATTTTTAAACAATTGATAAAAGTCATCTTCGCTAAAATATATTGTTAAATTTTCAACCTCTAAATCTATAACTGCCTTACTTTCATTTATTAAAACTCTAAGTGTTTCAATAATATTATCTATTGACGATCTAATGCTAATCATTCTTTTTGAGTTTTTTTGGTTTCTATTTTCATATTCAGATAAAGTTAACATATCCATAACTAAATTATCCATTCTTTTAGCTTCTGAATGTATTCTAGATATCAAATCATCTACAGTATTCTTATCTTTAGCAAGTCCTTGAATAATTAAATCAGTAGATCCAATTATAGTTGTAAGTGGGGATTTTAATTCATGAGAAGCATTGACGAAAAAGTCTCGTTTTAACACTTCTATATTCTTTAAAGTTGTTATATCTGTGTAGATTAATATAACGCCTGAGTTAAAACTCCACGCTTCATCGGTGTATGTAATCATAACTGAATAATACTTATCCCCGATATTGCTTACAAGATTAATATTATTTTTTTCTTTGTATACTTCATTTATTGCTTTTTGGATATCTTCATCCCTGAATAAGTATCTATAATCCTTATTAATATTGAAATCAATATTAAAATTATATAAATTTTTCAAATAATCATTTAGAAGAATTATTTTGGCATTTGAATCTAAAACACAAATTCCTTGATTCATATGTTTTAATAGAAAATCAGTTTTATTCTTTTCAGTTCTTAAAGAATTTATGTTTTCTGATATAGTTTTATTAATAATATTAATCTCACTTACCAAACCACTAATTTCATCAAATTTAACCATTTGATCAATCTCTTTAAATTTACCTTCATTAACATCTTCAAGTATCGTTTTAACCTCTTCTAAAGGTTTCATTGAGTAATTAAGCAGGTATGTAACAACTATAATCGATAAAGTTAATATTAGTATCCCTACAACAATAGAAAGTGCAACAAAATCATTTAAAAAAGTCATTATAGACCCGCTAGGAATAGCTACTCTTAAATAGTCTCCATTATCAAGATTTGTCGCAAGGTACATCATATCAATCTTTAGGGTATTAGAATATCTTGTGTAGACTTTTCCAATATTAACTATTTCTGGACGATTAAGATGATTGTCTAAATTATCAACCAAAGAATCAATAATCACGTCCCCTTGAGAATCTATAAATGTTATTCTCAGATAATTATCTATAACCTTGTACTTATCAATTATTTGAGTTTCATCAAGATTTTCATAGTCAACCTTAACAATCTCTAAATAATTATTTAAATTTAACTCAGTGACTTTATGCATGCTATTTCTTGCGAAAAGTGTAGCTCCTAAAATGAAGATACCGATAGAAAAAAATATTATGGAAATAAAAATCCAGTTAATTTTTCTTTTCATAACGTTAACTTATACCCGACCCCTCTAACTGTCTCAATTACAGTTTTATTCAAGCCAACTTCATTTAACTTTCTTCTAAGTTCTTTAATATGAACATCTAAAGTCCTAGTTTCGCCAAAAAAATCGTATCCCCATACATTGTTTAACAGTTCTTCTCTAGACAATAATTTATTGGAATTCTTGATAAAGTATTCCATAAGTAAGAATAGTTTTTTGTTAAGAATAGCGGATTTTTCTTCATATATTACTGTATAGTTATTATAATCTAATCTGAGACCATTGATTACTGTATCTTTATCTTTAACTTCATTGTTTTTTCTTCTTAGTAGCGCCTTAACTCTTGAAACTAATTCTAAAACACCAAAAGGTTTAACTAAATAATCATCGGCTCCTAAATCTATTCCAACAACTTTATCTATTTCTGATGTTTTAGCGGATATAACCATGATTAAAATATCCTTAAACTTCTCGATTTTTTTTATTTTCCTGATAATGTCCAACCCACTAATATCAGGAAGCATAATATCTACTAATAGTAAATCTGGTTTTTCTTTTTCCATAGCAGAAAAAAGTGATATTCCACTATTAAAAAGAGAAATTTCAAATTGAGAGTTCTCTAATGCTATTTTTATTACATTTTGAATATCTAAGTCGTCTTCAACAGAATATATTAGTGGTTTCAATTTAGCCTCAATTTCTATGATGACCAACAATAGAAAATATTACCCATTCCGCAATATTTACTGCATGATCACCAATTCTCTCAAGATATTTAGCTGCCATCATTAGATAAATCGCATAATCTGCGTCTATATTATCTTGCCTTATAGCTTCAGCTACAAGGTGTTGAATTTCAGTAAAATAGTCATCAACGATATCATCGTTATCAATAACTTTTAAAGCAATATTTTGATCTTGATTAACAAACGACTCTAAAGCCATTTTTATCATTTTTTCACTTTCATCAACCATTTTGTTTACTTGAGGAACAAGATATGGCTTATTGTTTTTTTCCATGAAAACAGTCAATTTTGAGATGTCAGCAGCGTGATCTCCAATTCGCTCTAAGTCTGTAATCATTTTAAGCACTGAAGTTATCAGTCTTAAATCCCTAGCTACAGGCTGTTCTTTAAGAATTATTCTCATACAATCCTTTTCTATATCATACTCAAATTGGTTAACAATTTTATCATCTTTAATAATTTTATTCGCTAAATCTGAATTCATCTCAATGAATGATTTTAGTGATAAATGTATGTTTTTAATAACTAAATCACCCATTTTTATTAGGCTTAGCTTTAGCTCCTCTAATTCATAATCGAATTGTGTTCTATTAGTCATAAAGACCTCCATATAAATTATATATTATTTATTATTTTAATTCAATGAATCAACCGAAACGACCTGTAATATAATCTTCAGTTTTTGATTCTTTAGGTGCAGTAAATACAACATCAGTTTGATTGTATTCAATCAACTCTCCAGATAAGAAGAAAGCTGTGTTATCTGATATTCTAGCTGCTTGTTGCATAGAGTGAGTTACAATTACTATTGCATAATTCTTTTTTAGATCGTTAATTAACTCTTCTATCTTAAGTGTCGCTATTGGATCTAGTGCACTTGTTGGTTCATCCATTAAGATAACTTCAGGTTCCATAGCTATTGCTCTAGCAATGCAGAGCCTTTGTTGTTGTCCTCCAGATAAGCCCATTGCACTTTCTTTTAGTCTATCTTTAACTTCTTCCCATAGAGCTGCTTTTTTAAGTGAAGACTCTACTATTTTATATAGTTGGTTTTTATTTTTCAAACCTTGACATCTCGGACCATAAGCTACATTATCAAAGATAGTCATGGGAAAAGGATTTGGTTTTTGAAAAACCATACCAACTTTTGTTCTCAGAGATATTACATCATAATTCTTTTGATAAACGTCTTCACTGTGATATAAAACGTTACCAGATATCTTACATTTATCAATTAGATCATTCATTCTATTTAAACATCTTAAAAAAGTTGATTTTCCGCAACCAGATGGCCCAATTAAAGCCGTTACTTTATTTTTTTCGATGTCAATGTTTATATTATTTAATGCTTGAAATGTTCCGTAATGCAAATTTAGATTAGAAATAGTAAATACTGAATTTTCCATTTTATCCTCCTTGATTGATTCTCTTCATGTAATTTCTTGAAATCAACTTTATTAATAGATTTAGAAATAACACTGTTGCTAAAATGATTATTGAAATAGTGCTCGCTAGCTCTATGTTAGCTGGTTCATCAGTCATGAGTGACCAAATGTGCACAGCAAGTGTTGTAGATTTTCCGAAAATTGATATCTCATCTTTTACCGCTGTTCCTACAGCGAAAATTAAAGCTGCACTTTCTCCAATAATTCTTCCTATCGATAATAAAGTAGCTGTTAATATTCCTGGTAAAGCTGATCTTAAAACGACTTTAAATGTAGTTTGAGTATTATTAGCGCCCAGAGCTAATGAAGCTTGTCTAAAATCATCAGGAACAACCTTCAATGATTCTTCAGTTGATCTTATGATTACCGGTAATAGAATCACCGCTAATGTTAAGCTACCCGAAAGAATATTCGCACTAGTTGCTGGTGTATATTTGATAGTTAAAGGAACAAAAACCGCTAAACCCATTAATCCAAAGATGATACTTGGAACCCCAGTAAGCATTTCTATCATACCTCGAATGAAATTTGTAAATCTATTCTTTTTTGCAAACTCATTTAAATATATTGCAGTAAATATCCCTACTGGTAAAGCAAAAATTAATGTCAGTCCAATAACATAGAATGTTGTTATAAGAGAACCTCTAATACCTCCCCCAAGAGACGAAAAGACAATTTCTCTAAACTCGTTTTCTTGATCAAGAGCTTCAATCATTTTCTTAGCTCCATTCATACTAAGGGCTGAAGGTTTATCATAAAATTTAATTGAAGTTACAATGTTTCCGTTTTCGATTTTAAAGTCTAAATTATCTGTGTTATTCTTATCAAACATATTATTTAATGGTGAGTCTATAGCTACATAAGAGACTACTATAACTGTTTTTCCTTCTCTATCAATATCATCTGAGAAAGCGATACCCCACTTCTCTGAGTAATAATCATTATCTGTCAAAAAATCTGGTTTATCAGTGTTTGAATAACTTGTTATTTCTTCAATTCCGCCATTATAAAACTGAGCATGATAATCATTTGTGATAAGACCCCAATTAATTAAGGTATATCCATTCTTTATAACAAATATAAAGATAAGTGACAAGATTAAAACAACGAAAATAGCGGAAAAATATGTAGTTATTTGTAATAGTTTATCAATTATTTTACGTTTACTTGACATCGACATTACCTATCTTTCTTTTAACGTAATTAAGTCCTCTATTTGTTATTAATATGACAATCATAAGTATAATCCCCACACTGAATCTAATATCATAATCAATACCAATCGTTTCTTTAAGGCCTTGTAACATTGTTGAAGTTAAAGTTGAAGTTATATCAAAAACTCCAAAATTAGGGCCTGTTCGTGAATTACCAGCAACAAGACTTACGGCAGTAGCTTCTCCTAAAGCTCTACCTATGCCCAAAATAGCTGAAGAGAATATACCAGATTTAGCACTTGTTAAAATAACTTTAAAATTAGTCTGAGTTTTTGTTGCGCCAAGAGCTAAAGACCCTTGCTCTATTTCCTTACCGACACTTCTTATAGCTACTTCAGATAAAGCGGTTATCGTTGGGAGAATCATTAAAACAAGCACAAACACTGTAGCTAAAACAGAATTGCCACCTGGGGATTGAACTCCGAATGATTTTGCTAAATTATATATCATCGGTAGTAAGACACCGCTACCGAATAATCCATAAACAATTGAAGGTATTGCAGCTAATAGTTCGATTATCGTTCTTAATGTTTCGCTTAATTTTTTTGGTGCTATTTTAGCTATAAAAAGTGCTGTTAAAACACCTATAGGTAAAGCTATTAAAAGTGATAAAAAAGCTATATACAAAGTATTAACAATTATATATCCGACCCCATATAAATTTGATTTAAAAGTTGTACCCTCTAGCCAAGTAGTTCCTGTAATAAATTTCCAAAAGTCAACTCTACCTATTCCATTATTGTCTGTTATAAAAGGTTTAATTCCCTCTTCAGCAATAAAAACGGTAATTATAACAATAAAAGACGCAGATATTATAGTTGCTAGCAAAAACACTAATTTTACTATTTTATCTAGAGCTTCTCTTTTATTATTAAAATGAAATAAGTTCTTTATATTTGATATCAAAGTTTTCAAATTTTGCTCTCCTCATTAACGTAAGAAAGTGACCCCTTTTATCAGGCGTCGCTTTCTACATATGTTTTATTTTTTGCAAACTGTTAGTTTAATAATTGATCCCAAGTTGTGTAAACTCCGCTATAGATTTTTTTTAAGTCTTCAGCTGATACACTATCAACTTCATTGTTTAAATGTACAATTGCTACAATAGCGTCCCATGCTAGTTGTCCTTGAGTACCTTCAGCTCCGTTTTCACTATCTTTAAATGGTCTAGAAGCAAATCCTACATGTTTGTAATTGTCTCCATCTTTTTCAGAACCTTGAGTTCTTTTAAATCCATCAGAAGAACCTGTATGATCATGTTCTGGAACAAAATTACCGCATTTTGGTGAAAATGATTCAGTTAAAGCTAAAGCAATTTTTTCTATTGAATCAGATCCTCCAAATTTTATTGTTATACCGCTATTATCTAAATTACATACATCATGCTCTTCTTTAATATCATCCCATGACTCAGTGCTTTCTAATGGTATAGCTCCTTCGTTAGTAATAATATCTGCTCCATCTGTTGTTCCTAGAAAAGCTATGAAAGCTAATGTAATTTCTTTTTCAGTATCATTAGCGAAATCATTTAAATCTCTGATAACAAAATTAAATGGTCGTTTTAATCCGTATGTGTTATTAACAACATTTTCAATAGTTGGTTCAACACCATCAAAATTTAAACCTTTTACTGAGTCGTCTAAGCTAGCTAATGATATATACCCAATTCCATATTCATCCGTAGCCATAGAAGTCAAAATACCTGTGTTATCTTTTATAACGAATTGATCAGCCAATAAGCTATCATCTTCAGCTGCATCATCGAAACCTATTCCAGCCATGAACCCAGCTCTTGTACCACTAGATGTGTCACGTGTATAAAGTGATATATTACTAGTTGAATCCCATAGAACTTCTGTAGTTTTGTCGCTTGTACAAGCATACATTGAACCAATAAATAACAAACTTAATAAAATTAATGATTTTTTCATTTTTTTCTCCTTTATTTGTAGTTACGCTATTATGATAGCTTTTAGATAAAAAAATAAAAATCATAAAAACGTGAAAAAAATGTAAAATTAATGTAAAAAAAACTAAAGCGATCAGCTTTAGTCTTAATTATTATTTAAATTTTCTTAGAAAATACTTTCTTATAAATAAAATCTACTTTTCTTCCATAGAAATCTAACTGAAAAGATTCTATTATATCTTCATCAGAGAGAAACTGATTGATAAAACTATCGTTTTTAACTAGAGTTTCAAAATCAAGTCTTTCTTCAAAAGATTTAGTCGCTAATTTTTGTATTTTATCATAAGCGTCTTCTCTAGAAAGGCCTTTATCAAGTAATTTTGTCAAAATTCTTTGCGAGAATATTATTCCGTTAGTTAAATATATATTCTTCTTCATATTATCTGGATATACAACTAAATTTTCAATTACATTAATATATCTATTAAACATATAATCTACAAGAATTGTTGCGTCTGGAAGAATTATTCTTTCAACGGAAGAATGGCTAATATCTCTTTCATGCCATAAAGCAATATCTTCGTAAGTTGACATCATGTATCCTCTAAGGACTCTATTTATTCCAGTTATATTTTCGCTTACTATCGGATTCTTTTTATGCGGCATAGCTGAAGAACCTTTTTGATTGCTAGAAAACGGTTCTCTTACTTCACTAACTTCTGTTCTTTGTAAATGTCTAATCTCTAAAGCTATTTTTTCTAACGTTGAAGCTAATAAAACTAAAGTACTTAAATAAAAAGCATGTCGATCTCTTTGTAATGTTTGCGTAGAGATATTTACAGTGTTCAATCCTAAACTATTACATATATATCTTTCGATTTCCGTGTCTACAAAAGCATAATTTCCAACTGCACCACTGATTTTCCCTACTTCTACTTCACTTGAAGCTTTTAAAAACCTCTCATAGTTTCTTGATAGTTCATCATACCAAAGCGCAAATTTTAATCCGAAAACTGTGATATCAGCATGTATTCCGTGAGTTCTTCCAATACAAAAAGTATTTTTATAATTATATGCTTGCTTTTTTAAGACCTTCAAGAAATTTTGTACATCTTTCTTAATTATTTCATTAGCTTTTTTTAAAAGCACTCCATTAGCGGTATCCACCACATCTGTAGAAGTTAGTCCATAATGAATAAATCTTTTTTCCTCACCTAAACTCTCTGATACAGATCTTGTAAAAGCAATTACATCATGTTTGGTTTGCTTTTCTATTTCTTTTACTCTTTTAATAGAATATTTTGCATTTAGCTTAATTTTATCTAAATCATCTTTACTAACTATAGCTAAATGATTCAAAGCCTCTGCATTAAGAATTTCTATTTTTAAATAAGTATCAAACTTACTCTTTAAAGACCAAATGTTTTTCATTTTGGGTCGTGAATATCTATCAATCATTTTTAATTACCAAATTTTTATAACACTTAATAGTGTTTTCTAATAAACAAGCTATAGTCATTGGACCTGTACCTCCTGGCATTGGAGTGATATAAGAAGCAATATCTTCCACATCATTGAAATCAACATCTCCAAGAATCTTACCGTTAACTCTAGAAACACCTACATCAATTACAACAGCGCCTTTTTTCACAAAATGACGATTAACCATATGTGGCTTCCCTACTGCAGCTATTAAAATATCTGCTTGTTTTGCAATTTCTTCAATATTTTTTGTTCTAGAATGACAAATGGTTACAGTCGAATTTTTCTGTAACATAAGTTGTGCCATAGGTTTACCTACTATTTGACTTCTTCCCAATATTACACAGTGTTGTCCCTCAGTCATGATATTGTACTCTTCCAGTAACCTTATTATTCCTAATGGAGTACAAGGAACTAATGCGTCTTGGTTTTTAGATAGTTTCGCGACGTTCTCGTTCGCAAATCCATCTACATCTTTATTTGAATCTATAAGATTTATGATTTTTTCTGAGTCCAAATGTTTTGGTATTGGTAGTTGCAATAAAATTCCATGAATATCAGGGTTAGTGTTTAATTTCTGAATTTCTGATATTAGGTCTTCTTCGCTTACGTTATCATCTAATTTAATGATTGTTGAATTCATACCAACTTGATGACAGGCTTTTTCTTTAAATTTAACGTATGTTTCACTTGCCGGATCATTTCCTACTAAAATAACTGCGAGATGAGGTTTTTTTTCATGTGTTTCTATATATTTTTCAACTTCAACCTTTAATCTAGATCTAATTTTTTTTGCTAATTCAGACCCGTCCATTATTTTTGCCATAATTATTCCTCCTCATAAAGATATTGATCCAATATCTCACCATAATAAACTGTATGATTTGCGGATTGATTATAGTATCTTGATTTCACAATATCTGGGACCACGCTTTGATCTAAGGTTTGTTTATAGATTACTTTGCATTCATAATGTAATTCCATATTAGAAATAATTGGTGTTTCGATTTTTCTGCCTTTAATAGGTGTAAAATTACATTCTTTAAATTTATCCATATCTCTTAAAGATTTTGTTCCACATATTGCTATTTCACGCAAAAAGTCTTTTTTTAATGGGACACTGATAGTAAACTCATTACTAGATTCTATTAAATCATATGTTGCTCGGGAATCTCTGACCAGAACTAAAAAAATAGGCCTTCCCCAAATTACCGTTATTCCACCCCAACCAATAATCATGGTATTAATTGTATTTCCTTTTTTAGTATTCAAGAAAATACCTGGTTTCATCTTAGTTAATGCTTCGTTTGCATATTCAAACACTCCAATTTCTTTATACATATATCACACCTCGCTAACTATGATAATTATATCACAACAAATAAGTAATATAAAATCATTTCCCAATAATCAAAAGCTTAATTCTTTAAGGTTTTACCAATAATTTTATGGTAAGTATCAAATGATTAGTACCTAGTATTAAATGAATCAAGATATTCTGAAGAATTTAAACAACAAATTGTAAACCTATCCATATCATCTTATCATTCAGCACTTTAGATATTTTAC
>Ga0172377_10001912_pt1 | contig 21262 bp, 18 predicted proteins | sample Pumphouse3metaG_FD_119749 | JGI IMG/M metagenome (GOLD analysis project Ga0172377, IMG submission 119749) | Leachate microbial communities from a municipal landfill in Southern Ontario, Canada - Pumphouse #3 metaG | ecosystem: Engineered > Solid waste > Landfill > Unclassified | place: Canada...
AATCTATTATTAAGACGTTTTTTTCCAGCGTGCAGCCATTTTTCGAACGCTAAGTGAGGACGCTTGAGACAAACGCTCTATAGCAGCATCCGAAATGCCTTTTAAACGCGTTTTATGAAAAACGAGATGATATAAAACCTCTTCGGAACAATGCTCTATCAGCATCGATAACTCCGAAGCGCTCAATTTCGCTTGAATGAGCAGCCGTTTATGCAATTCCGGCGTGCCGTGATGAATCAAATACCGCCAGGTAACAGGAAGATTTCCGCGATTCAATACTAAGGCACTCCACGTGGTATTGTTCAGGCCCTCTGCCAGCATTCTGCCAATTCCATCATCTAAGGCAGCATTCTCTGCCAACGCCGCACGAACAGAGACTTCCGAATCATGCGCTAAAATACGCTGAATTGACAACGGCAATTTATTGCGCTTCGCAATTTCTTTGCGAAGCTCTACTTCCGGCATGCTTGCCATTTTTTTTAGAAAATCTTCCGGCAAATTCTGACGTTTTAACAAATTAAGACGAACCTCAATATAGGAACTCTCCGATAATGTTTCAAGAAGCGTCGGATCTATTTTTTTGCGGTTACTCAAAATCATCTGAGCGGCTCTGCTGCCACGTTTTCCCCAAATATTCTGACATTGCAAAGAAAGCTTTGGTGCTCGCAGCATTGCTAAATGAACAATTAAATCAAAATCATCACTTAAAACAATTTGTATCTCTTCGTCTAATTTTGGATTTTCAGCAAGCTTTGCGCGTATCCATGAAACGGGATCTTTACTGAGCGCTACTTGTATGCGCGGAGAAATCATGGGATTGCCGGCTAATTTTGTGCGTACTTCAACATTAGGATCTTTACATAAAACAAGGGCAACCGGCGTGCTGATACAGCTGCTCCCGGCAACGGCAAGTCGCACATCCGTATTTTCATGTCGGGCCGCATTCAACAAAAGAGATGCCGGGAGACCAGGATGCTCCGCTAATAAAGTTAAAATTTCAGGACGATTCGTTTTAAAAAGATTTACAGCAATGCGACTGGGAGTATTCGGCTGCGAAGCTAAAAAAAACCGCACTGCGTCTTCTTTTGAATGATTTTTTGCTAAATCACGCAATAGCTGTACCGGAACAATGTGCTTCCGCCAATAAATTGCGGCCTCTTTCCAATCCTCCGCAACAAATTCCGCTAAATGATCTAAGTTATATTTTTGTTCTTTGCCCATTTTGTTTTTTGAAATCCCAAAATCGTTTTGCCTTAAAAAAAAACCGCATTTTTGAAAAAATGTTAAAATAAAGAAAGAAAAAAAACAGTTGCTTTTTTTAAAGATTTCCCTGAAAAAAGGGAAGCTGTAATCTTATTTAATATAACACTAATAATAAAAAAATTTGTTGTTAAACAGCCTTAGAGTATATTAAACATAATTACTTTTTCATATTCGTGTTTTTTATAAGAAATTACGATGCCTTTTTTATCAAAAATTAATCCTAAAGAATAATGATGCAGCACAAACATTCTCTTACAATCTTAATAGCCACCTTGTTTTTGCTTTTTTTGGCAAGCTGTTTAATTACAATCTATACAAGTTTGCAATTAAATTACCAACTAACAACACTACAAGGACTTATTCAAAATAATAATCTGCAAACATGCAAAATTATTTACGACTACCGAGAATTAAAACAAAAAAAACAAACCGATAAAGAGGAAACGTTAATCACCATTACGGAAGAAGCGTTAACCACCGATAAAGAGGAAGCGTTAACCGATAAGAAGGAAGCGTTGATCAATAGGGCACAATCCGAATTTATAAAAGAATCAAATAAAATCAATCACATTTTTGCTGCAATTTATTTATCTTTGAAGCATACGGTTTGGTTCATTGTGTTTTTAGCCATTTGTGATTTTATTTTAGCGATTCGGGCTTTTTACCAAGTGGAGTCCTATTTAGCAAAACCATTGGCACAAATTCGAGACGCGCTTAAAAAGTCTATGCAAGAAGATATTGCTTTTAAGACAATTCCGCAACAAGCATCTCCTATTTTGAATGAAATTGGAGAACTTTGCAATCAGATGTTTCGTTATTTGCAACGAATGCAGGATTCTCATTATTTAAAAGTTAATATGCTGCAAAAAACAACGATGCAGTTAATTGAAATTCCGGAGAAGCCTATTGTTGTATTGACATCAGGGAGTGAATTACTGATCGCCAATGCGCTTGCACGCGATTACCTTCTTGGAGATGCCGGCGATCGTTTTCTGCAATACCTTTTGGAAGCGGCAAGCAAAGACGCCCATGAATTCGATTCTCATGGACGTCGCTACAGCTTAACGCGTATTGAACCTAAAAAACAGGAAGCAAAATACTGTGTTGTTAATATTTATGAATTTGAATTTAAAGGCATTGTTCAAGAAGAAGGCCCTGTACTGCATTCACTTTCACAAGAAGTCAAGATAAAGAGGGAAAAAAATATTCAGTTGGAGAAAAAAATACTGAATGCAAAGGGCCCCATGAAAGAAAAATCAATCCGCAAAAAAAACAAATAGCAGCAAGTCTTCTAAAACAATAACCCCAGCCGCGTGTTATGAAATAAAAGAAACGCGGCTGGATTTTTCTACGTGCTTGCCAAGCCTTAAAAAGATCAGCATTCGTCCTTTTTAATGCAATAAGCAATTTTTTCGGCGGCAAATTTCAATTCATCGTACGTATGCGTACTCATAAGAGTAGCCCGTAAACGAGCAGAGCCCTTCTTTACACTCGGATAACGAATCGCGGATAAGAAAATTTTTTCACGCCATAGTTGTTTCATAATGCGCATTGCTTTGCCTTCATCTCCAATAATAATGGGCACAATTGCACTATCTGAATGTGTTTCAATTCCATGTCTGCGCAGTTCCGCACAGAAAAATGTTACATTATTTTGTAGTTTCTGAATCATTTCCGGATGTTTGTTCAAAAGATCCAGCGCGCAACAGGCCGCAGCCATAACAGGCGTCGGCAAAGAAGTGGAAAAAATATAACTGCGGGATTTGTTACGCAAGTAATCTATTAAAATTTTACTCCCGCAGATAAACCCGCCCTCACAGCCAAGCGCCTTGCTTAACGTACCAAGCAAAATATCCGGCCGACGCGTTTCATGAAAATATTCTACAATGCCATGACCACGCTCACCAATAACGCCAGTTGCATGCGCTTCATCAATCATCAAAAACAACCCCGCATCGTCTGCTAAATCCAATAATTCCGGCAACGGCGCAATATCACCATCCATACTGAACACAGCATCACTAATAACAAGGCCTCGTTCTGGTTGATAGTGGTCTATTTTAGCTTTCAAATCTTGCATATCGCGATGCTTATAAATAATCGTGCGTGCTTTGCTTAAGCGACATCCGTCAACAATACTGGCATGATTCAATTCATCACTAAAAATAAAATCTTCGGGGGTTGTTAGCGCGGATATACAGCCCACATTTGCCATATAACCAGTATTATAAACAACGGCATCCTCGCAATGCTTAAAGAGCGCTAAAGATTTTTCCAAGCACTTGTGCCAAATAGTAGTTCCAGTCGTCAGCCGCGATCCCCCAGAACCGGTTCCAAATTTTTGACAGGCCAATTGCATTGCGTTTTTCATATCCGGATGGCAACTGAGCCCCAAATATGAATTGGAAGACAGCATTAAATATTTTTCATCCTTGTATGAAACGAAGGCCCCCTGCTCGGATTCTAAAACACGCTCTTCCCGAAACAGTTTTTTCTTTTTTAAGCACTCTAATTCCTGAGTCAGACTAGCATATTTATTTTTTTGCATCCCTTTTTTTGCAGTATAATGCAGCGGCTTTACGCCCTTAACAAGAACACATTGTTTTTCCAGATAATCAATCGTCTGCTTCGCCTCGGCGTTTGTTCCGCGAAACAAAAAAATACGACCACCATTTTTATCCCCCATTTCTTTTAGTTTTGTAATTCGAACATAGCCCATTTTTTTGGAAGAAATATACCCTGTTATATAATTGGGATCATCCGAAATACAAATTTCACCAAGAATATGCGGTGCATTGACAACCTTCGTGGCTAAAACAATCGCTTCATTATAATGATTTTTGCAGGATATAATGCCGGTTACCATGGTATTGGCATCATCCATATAGGTTGCTCGAATACCGCGATCAAAATGAGGCTCCAGGCGTTCTAGAGTGTCAATGTTCAACAACATCGCACCACGCATCGAATAGGTTTTGGGAAGCATCGCCAAAATAGCATCCGTATTTTGGGTCTGAAAAGTGCGTTCCATTAACTGACGCATTTTTTGGAGACCCTCCTGTGCAGAGTCCACCGATATCGTTGTTGTTTTTATAGCATCAAGACATTCGATCTTTCCCGATGCTTGAAGTTCCATTTTTAGCTGAATAAAATCAGGCTTGTTTTTCTCATGCTGCAAGGCGCGCTGCAGCAATGCTGTCGAAAACTCCGATAACTGATCCTCGTGAATGAGTTTTTCTGCACCGGATATATGCTGAGATACACCCCTTTCAGTGCGAGAAGCACGCATTTTTATACTGAAAATTTGATCCTTATCCATCGTCTCTCTCCCCTATCAACGTAAACCGGCATCCGCAATACTGCCCATCGCTTCCGTAATCTGTTTTATTTCTGATGAGGTGGTAATATACGGCGGCATTGTATATAAATGCCCGCTGAACGGCCGCAGCCAAACGCCAGTTTCCAACACGATCTTCTGAATGACTTCACGAGACGGTTCCTTCTTTAACTCTAAAACACCAATGGTTCCAAGACACCGAACATCTTTTACATTTTCATGATGCCGATATTTTTCCAAATGGACTTTTAATTCAGATTCAATCCGATGGATATTGACAAGACATTGCGGATCCTGAATTAGTTTCACCGACGCACAAGCAACCGCGCAAGCGAGAGGATTGGCCATATAAGTAGGTCCGTGCATAAAAGCGCCCGCTTTTCCAGAACAAATAACATCCGCAACTTCAGCGGTTGATGCCGCAATAGACATGGGAAGAACACCGCCAGTTAAGACTTTTCCCATCGTCATGATATCCGGTGAAATATCGGCATGCTCACAAGCAAAGATCTTGCCGGTATGCCCAAAACCAGATGCTATTTCATCACAGATCATTAAAATATGATTTTTGGTACAAAACGACCGTAATTTGCGAAGGTATTCCGGATGGTAAAACCACATGCCGTTGCCACCCTGAAAAATAGGCTCCACAATAATTGCGGCCACTTCTTTTTTATGTTTTTCATAGCAGGCTTCCAACCCTTCAAAATCCGTTTCATCCCAAGTGCCATCGAAACGGCTATTGGGACGCGGCGCAAAAAAGTGTTTTGGCATTACGCCCTGAAACAGCAGATGCATGCCGTCAGGATCACTAAGTCCCATGGTACCAATCGTATCACCAACATAGCCACCACGAAGAGCAATCAGTTTGCAACGTTCAGGATGTCCGAGCGCACTGTGATACTGAATGGCCATTTTTGTGGCGCATTCTACGGCAACGGAGCCGGAGTCCGCGTAAAAGAAACGCTCAATTTTATCCGGTACAATTTCCAACAGGCGCTTCGTTAGTTCTGCCGCGGGGGCATGCGTAAAACCAGCAAACATGACATTGTCTATTTTTTCGGCTTGCTTGCGGAGCGCTTCCATAAGAGCGGGATGCCGATGGCCATGAGCCATGCACCACCAGCTGGAAACCGCATCAATTAAAATATTGCCATCATCAAGCGTAATCTTATTGCCCAAAGCGGATACCGCAAATTGAACCGGCGGAGGAGCCGTTACCGATGCATAGGGATGCCAAATATAATTGCGATCGATGGCTTTTGCTTCAGAAAAATTGAGACTCATAATATGTTATTCTCCTTTGAGGACTAAAAAAACTCCCGTCCTCTTTTTTTACAGGCTGTTAAAAATCAATTTTAATTGTTGATGCTGGATCGCTAGATAATATTGCCGTTATTCTAAAAATTATAAAAAAGAGAAAAACTATTTTTATGCAGAGTATTTCACGAAACAGTACTTTCTTTGCAGCCCTGTTTTATTCTAAAAAAAGACTGAAAAATCAATATCGGACAGCTTTTCCAGCGATACTTTTGGAATGCGCACCAATGCTGGCGACTGCCCATATTTTTGTAAACACCGAACGGTCATACGTTCGGTATCGGCATCAATCTGAGGATCCGCAGTAGGACAATAATTATAGATTGTGCCCACAATTTTCATCTTGCGGTTTGTCGCCGCTTCAATCGAAAGAATGGTATGATTTAAACTGCCAAGTTTCCCGGATGTCACTAAAAACATAGGCCACTTTTGCGCGGCAGCAAAATCAATAGTTAGATAATCTTCGGTCAGCGGAACCATGAGCCCCCCAGCACCTTCAACCAATACAATGTCATAACGCTCCGATAAAAGCTTGACAGCATGAATAATCTTATCGGGTTCAACCTCCCGATGATCTAGCTTTGCCGCAAAATGAGGCGATGCCGGAAAACTAAAAATTTGGGGCGCCGTCCATCCTTCTTTATCTTCCGGAAAAGAAATTCCACCCATTATTTTACGATGCAAATCCAAATCTTCCGAAAACCCCACATTGCCAGTCTGAACCATCTTTACCGTAATCACGCGTTTTTTCTGCTGCAACAAATAGCGCGCTAGCATTCCAGTTGCAATTGTTTTACCAACATCGGTATCAATGCCGCTAATAAAATAAACCTGTCCCATATTAATGTTCTCCAAATGCTGTTAATTGTTCCCGTAAAAGATCATCTTCTGCTACAGTACGGCCACGTGTCGTTAGATATCCGCCCGTCATTAGGCTGCTGGCCCCAGCAAGCATAAGCAGCCCCTGAAAATCTTTCATTAATGTTTCACGTCCTGCCGCAAATTTAATCATGACTCTTGGATAAATTAAACGAAATAACGCAAATGCTTTCGCGACCTCAAAAGGATGCATCGTGGGCTGATTTTCTAGTTTCGTGCCCGGAATCGGCAGTAATACATTCACGGTCATCCCTTCCACGCCTAATTTTTTAACAGCAAATGCCATATCAATGCGGTCTTCCCAATTTTCACCAAGACCAATAATCCCGCCAGTACAATTCGTGATCCCAAATTCCTGCACATATTTTATCGTCTGAATCTTGTCTTCAATCGTATGCGTGGTAGCAACTAACTCAGCATAACGCGCTGGATTGGTCTGTAAATTCATGTTGTAACGATAAAGATGATGCTCCGCTAATAACGCGGCAGTCTCACGACTCAAAATTCCCAGTGCGGCACAGATCTGCAAATCGGGCATCTCCCGATGTAATAAATCCAGCGTTTCTAAAATTTGAGTAAATTCATGCGTGTTTTTCAAATAGCCAAAACCACTAGTTACATAGCCGTAACGACGCACACCCGTCGCATATACTTTGCGAGCATCGGCCAAAACGTCTTCTGCAGATAACAAGTCATATTTTTTTATGTCGCAATGATGAGCCGCACTTTGGGCACAATAGCGACAATTCTCGGAACAGAGGCCGGATTTTGCATTAATAATAGAACATGGTATGGATTCCGTAGAGTATTTGTTTTTTACTTTATGAGCCAAAGACAGCAGATCCATGAGATCTTCACCCTGAATTTCAGCAGCAAGAGCCAGAATTTCAGGACGCGAAAGCTCCTGACCGGATAGAATTTTATAGGCATCTAAAATAAGAGGATGGATATTTTTTAAAAGAGTCGTTTCTTGTATCACAGTGAAATCCTTGTGTTTTTATAAAAAGAATAATTTTCGCTTTGTGCTATAAAAAGCAAAAGAATCCTCATAATATAATACGAGCCTGATATTTTAGTGAAAAAAAAGAGTCCGATGTTTGAATTTTAGAGGAAACAAAAATATTTTTAAGCCTTGTTGAAGGCGGTAAATATCCTATAAAAGGAATGCGTGACGATGCCTTTTATAGGAATTACATTGTTTGATTTTTATACCACACCCAGGAAAACGAAATAATTATTTGCAGTAGTACCACGCACCAGAACAAAAACATAAAACGTCCTTTTTTTATTTTATGGTTAAAGAGGAACATAGCCATCAGAGCCCCAAAAGAAGCACAAGGAAAGGATAGGGTTAGCAAGGTCCTTTCAGATATGCGTTGTTTATGATGACACGCATAATATTTATCGCAAGAATAGAAAATAAACGACAATGCATTTACAGCGACAAACAGCTTGAAATAGACTGGCGGAAATTGTTTTCCCAGCAGTAGCCCTAAAATCAGCACACTAAAAAGACCGATTACACGATAATGGACACGCCATTTCTTCATTATTTCTCCAAATTACAATAAGTACGAGGCATTTTTTTTATTTTTTGCCTGAATTTACATTTTTCAGCCCCAAAAAAACGCTTGAAATATTCAACTCTTTTCCAACAAGTCTTTTTAATATGAAATTTTAGATATTATTTTTTCATTTAAGAAACAAGCTATAATTAAGATACTATATTATAAGTTTTACGTGTAACTTTATTTGTTTTTATGGATTTTTTATGATATCTTTACAGCAATTTTTTCCGTTATTAGGCGGTGTACAGCATTATGCATGGGGCAGTCTTGCTCATCCTCATAAGTTGCCCTATATTGCGCGTTTGCTGCATCAGCCGGATCTTAACGAGCCATGGGCTGAATTATGGCTGGGGACACACCCAAAACTTTGTTCTGAAATCATACTACCGGATGGCAAAAAAAAGACACTGCAAGAATTTATCGATCAAAATCCCCTTGAAATTCTGGGCGGAAAAAAGAATACGCAGAAAACTCAAACGCTGCCGTTTCTTCTTAAAATTCTCAGTTGTGAAAAGCCGCTTTCCATTCAGTGTCATCCAGACTTAAAAACGGCCGCGTTATTGCATACTGAAGACCCAGAAAATTATCCAGATTCAAATCATAAACCAGAGACAATCATTGCTTTAACTACATTTAAAGCCATGGCTGGTTTTCGTGAATTTTCTGAAATTCTCAAAGACCTAAAGCGCCATCCGGCTTGTTCGTGCTGGCTCGAAAAAGTCTCAAATCCCCAAACTCTGCAATCGCTTTGTGAAGCGTTATTTCAATTAACACAAGAAGAAATTAACAGCATTTTAACCGGAATCACCGCCGATCCCATGATCAGCAAAGCCGATCAATTGTTTCAATATTTGCTTCCCTTTTACCCAAAAGACCGCGGCACCCTTTTTGCTTTTTTACTCCAGTATATCACTTTAGAACCAGGAGAATCCCTGTTTATTAAAGCAAATCAACCCCATGCTTATATAAAAGGAACAGGCATTGAATGCATGGCAAACTCTGATAATGTAATTCGCGCCGGATTAACCCCGAAAAAAATCGATGTTAAAAATTTACTAAAAACGGTGGATTTCAATTCTCAGGGTGTCCTACAAAAAAGTTCGGGTATCCATCCTACAAATTCGAGCAATCATTTGTATTTGCCCCCCATTGCAGAATATCGTGTTACAACAATAACGCAGTCCAGTTTTGACTTGAGCCAAAGAGAAAAAGAAAACGAGCCTGCTTTTCCTGGAATCTTGTTAATACTAGAGGGGTCTTTCACCCTTCAATTACCGAACCAACCGGCAGTAAAAGCAAAAACCGGCAGTGCTTGGTTTCGACCAGCAGCATTGAAACAAGGTATCATTATTCCAGATACAAAAAAAAGTTTTGCGGTTTGGGCTGAGCCCAATTTTTAATATAAATATTTTTTTAGAATGCTTATTACAAAAAAACGTAAGGTTGAATGATCATGGAAGAACAAAATGGCAGCAGTGATTTCGGAGCTTTATTCGAAGCGCATAAAAATCTAAAAACCACGATTCGTACAGGTGAAAAAGTATCTGGAAACGTCATCATGGTGGGAAAAAGCACCGTATTTGTGGACCTCGGAGCACGCACAGATGGCATTATTGATATACTCGATTTTGCCGATGGCAAAGGCGGCTTTGATGTAAAAGTCGGCGATAAAGTCGAAGCATACTGCATGGGCTGGAGCAACGAGGGTATTAAACTGCAAATGAAAATGAGCGGCGATCAAGTCGATTCTTCAATCAGCGATGCTTATACTGCAAAAATGCCGCTGGAAGGCAAAGTACTAAATGAACGCAAAGGCGGATATACCATTCAAGTCGGCACAACAGAAGCTTTTTGTCCCTTCTCCGGTATCGACGTCCGTGGCGTAAAAAAAGACCCCGCAGAATACATCGGCAAAAAATTTCTCTTCCGCGTTACCGAATATTCCGAAGAAGAACACAATGTAGTCTTAAGCCGTCGGCCCATTTTGGATGCCGAAATGGAGAAAGATCGTGAAAAATTAAAAGAGACCCTTCAGGAAGGCGATGAACTGGAAGGAACCGTTACTAAAATAATGCCATTCGGCGCTTTCGTAAATATCGGCGGCGTGGAAGGAATGGTTCATATCAGCGAAATTAGCTGGAATCGCGGGATTGATGTTAACGAATATCTAAAAGAAGGTCAAATAGTACCCGTAAAAGTCCTTTCCGTGGAATGGGGCGAAGGCGACAAACGTGACCGCATTGCCTTAAGCATTAAACAAGCCGAGGAAGATCCATGGGATGCGATTCCAACACGCTATCCTGAAGGCACCAAAATGAAAGGCCGCGTGACGAATATTGCCGATTTCGGCTGCTTTATCGAACTCGAACCCGGAATTGAGGGCCTCGCACATATTTCTCAACTTGGCACAGATAAACATATCAACCACCCGTCCGAAGTCGTAAAAGAAGGAGACGAAGTCGATATCACCGTCTTGGCAGTTGAAAAGGAACGCCGCCGTATTTCATTATGTATTGGCGAACCTAAAAAGAATGAAAAACCGGTCGAATTAAACCCGGAACAGGAAAAACAAGTCATTACCTCCGCTGTCGCCGGCCAAACACTGGAAGGCGAAGTGGAACAACAAAAGATTTATGGCCTCTTTATAAAACTTCCGAATGGTCAGACGGGACTGCTGCATGTCAGTCAAATTGATGGTGACCAAGATAGAATGTCCCCCCGCCAACTTTATAAAAAATATCCTCTGCATAGTAAAATCAAGGTCGTTATCCGTGAAGTTAACGGCGATCGTATTTCATTAACTTTGCCTGAAATGCTAGAAAAAGAAATGGCTGAGGAACGTAATGAGCCACTTGATGTCAAAGACAAAGCCGGAAAAACCTTTGGCAGTTTTGGTGATTTATTAGACAATTTAAAACTGTAATTAATTTAGTCCGCGCACATTGAAAAAATAAAAGCCGCCGTGTGTATTCTATCAACAATACATTCGGTGGTTTATTGACAATAAGGAGAATAATAGATGAAATGTGAAACACCAAAAAAGAATGCAAAAATGGAAGACCAGCATCCCGATACAGAATTAGAAAAAGATACTAAAGACACCATTATAGAAAAAGATACTAAAGACACCATTATAGAAAAAGATACTAAAGACTCAAAAGACTCAAAAGAGACCAAACCAGAAGAAAAAGAAGAGCCCCCAAAACCCACAACCGAAGAACTACTTGCACAGGCAAATGATCGGTATCTGCGTGCACGGGCTGATTTTGAAAATTATCGCAAACGCATGAATCGAGAATTTGCAGAAATTCGTTCGAATACAAAAGAACAAACGATTACTGAATTTTTGACGGTTTATGATTTTTTCATGCTCGCCATTGAAGCCAGTGAAAAGACACCCGATATTACCGTTATTAAACAGGGAATGAGTATGATTCTTACCGAATTCAAAAAAACATTCGAAAACCTCGGCGTAAAAACAATCAATACCGAAGGAAAAGAATTTGACCCGAATATACATGACGCCGTGTCTCAAGAACCAAGCGAAAAGGTTGCAGAAGGCAAAATAATTCGCCAATGGAAACCAGGATTTAAAATTGGGGATAAGCTACTGCGCCCTGCCACTGTGGTTGTTTCATCTGGGACTCCTAAAAAAGAAGCAGAGATCGAAGCAGAGAAAGAGGCAGATTCCAAAGAACAAACAAAAGAAACCCCTGAAAAGACGGAAAAAAAATAAGAATGAGCCTTCTCTAAATTTGTCTTATTTTTATAGAACGTTGTTTTCGAAAGGATAATATCGATGTCATCATCAGAAGATTACTACACAATCTTAGGCGTCTCAAGAGATGCTAGTGCCAGTGAAATAAAAAAAGCATATCGCAAATTGGCAATGAAATTTCACCCGGATCGTAACCAGGGAAATAAAGAAGCCGAAGAAAAGTTCAAACAAATTAATGTTGCTTATGAAACCCTGAGCAATGAAAATAAACGAAATCAGTATGACCAACTTGGCCATCAGGCTTATACTCAAGGCGGCCGCGGTGGCGGTAGCGGTATGTCCGCAGAAGATATCTTCGCATCCGTTTTCGGCGGTGGCGGAGGAGGAGGCGGCGGAGACTTCTTCAGCAGCTTTTTCGGCGGTGGTAGCAGCCAACGCAGAAACGGCCCTGCTGCCGGAGAAGACCTGCTGTATAAATTACAAATCGACTTTGAGGATGCAATGTTCGGAACAACACGCGATATTGATATTCCAAGAGAAGAAAGCTGCACACGATGCCATGGAACTGGCGCAGAACCGGGCTCCTCTCGCAAAACTTGTCCCTATTGCCATGGCCAAGGCCAGGTCAATGTCTCTCATGGCTTCTTTAATATGAGTCAGCCCTGCCCGCATTGCCATGGTACAGGAACCATCTTGGATCATCCTTGTACCAGTTGCAGCGGAAAAGGCATTGTGAACAGCCGTAAAAAATTACAGGTCCGCATACCTGCTGGCGTAGATACTGGATCGCGTCTTCGCCTAAGTAATGAAGGCAATGCTGGCAAAAAAGGCGGTCCCAATGGTGATCTTTATGTTGAATTATATGTGCGGCCACATGATATTTTTCAGCGTGATAATGAAGACTTGCATTGCGAAATTCCTATTGCATTTACAACCGCGGCTCTCGGTGGCGTTATTGAAGTGCCTACAATTACCGGCAAAGAAGAACTCAAAATTCCTGCTGGCATTCAATCCGGCACAAGATTGCGGATGCGCGGCAAAGGTGCGCCTTCCTTACGCTCTGGTCATCGCCGCGGAGATCAGTATGTAAAAATACTAATTGAAGTGCCCATTAACTTAACCACTGAGCAAAAGAAACTTTTGACTGAGTTTGCAAAACAAAATGGCCCGTCATCCAATCCCAAACAAGAAAGTTTTTTGAATAAAGCAAAGCGTTTTTTTAGTAAATAAAGAAAAAATCAGGCGCCGGTAATATTTTTCCAGACGCCTGATTTTAATTAAGAGAGTTTTGTATCATGCATCTAAAATTATTTTTTAGCATCGCCTTCTTTTTTGTTTTTCCGCTGGTTGCAGACCAACCCGGAAAAGCAGCAGAAATTGCGCCGCAAAAAATAGAGAGGCATTCGATTCATGATACCATTCTAAAATGCTTGGGCGAACTTCAAAATTCCAATATAGAGATACGCCGTAATGCCGTCTTGGTTTTAGGCAAATACAACTCTGTTGAAGCACAGGAAGCCCTAATTTCCTGTTTACAGGATAAGGATGCTCAAATTCGTTTAAGTGCTCTTGTCTCTTTGGGAGAAGGAACCTTTATGCCCGCTTATGTAAAACAGGCAATCGTTCCGCTATTTGTGGATCCCAATGTACATATTCGCCGTATCGCGACTTCAATGCTGACAAAATTATCAACGCAGCAATTTAATCTTCGTTTTATACAACGCTCTTCTGCAAAAAAAATCCCGGTAGACAAACTACATAGTCTTCTTAAAAAATATGCCAATCAAGCACTGCAGGATAAAGATTACTCTGTTCGACGAAATATCTTGGCGGGCTCTGTTTATTTCCCCGATTTCTTAGAAAATAAGAATTTAATGCCTTTCTTTTCTGCGGAACAGGATGAGGTTGTTATTTTAGCGCTGCAAGTCTACCAGCGTAACAATGTTCCCCCAAAAGAAAAGCTTGCCACTTTAGCAACGCTTATTACCCATAAAAATCCGGAAATCCGCCAATTGGCTGCAAGTCAACTTATCCAACTGGGAAAAGAAGCCGAACCCTATTTGTTAAAACTGCGCAAAGACCCATCGCCCAATGTCCGATTTGTTGTGATTCAAGCATTATTGCGTTTGGGAGAACCGGAGCTTTTAGAAGACATGAACAATATCTTCTCCGATAAAGAAATTTCCCTGGAAAAACGTGTCTCACTTGTTTTGTTTTTGCGCTTGTATCAAGAAAAATCACTGCCGATACTAAACTCATTGAGACAAAATGAACAAGGCGCTCTTCGCGCCGCAGCTCTTCGCACCCTCGGAATGTATCCCGTCGAAAATGTAACCAAAGAAATGCTTTTCAAAGCGCTACAGGATGAAGACCCTTCGGTACGACAGGAGGCCATAACACTGCTACTCAGACGACACTATCGCGTAACGGAAACAGAGGTCGCACAGCTGCTAAAATCTCCCTATTCGGATATCCGTCAGCAATGTTTGAGAATCATCCCCAACACCCAGCGCAATTTGCAGCAGAAAGCCCTCTTAGAACTCTGTATTGATGAAGATCAGGCAGTCCGTATGCACGTACTCCAAGCGTTTCCATCCATTCGTCCAGAAGGCTGGATTGATATCCTGATTGCGAGTCTTGAAGACGAAAATCCAGCAATTCAAAAAACGGCAGTATTGGCAATGTATTCCCTGAAACAGCCTGAAGTTTTGGAAGCACTAAAAAATTATTACCCAAATTGCTACGACGAATCGTTAAAAAGACGGTTAAAAATAAAATTACATTTGAGATAACAATGCTGAATTCTTTCCCTATCCTTTTAGCGTCACGCTCTCCGCGTCGCAAAGAACTTCTGACACAGGCTGGCTATCAATTTACATGCTGTGAAGCCAATATCAACGAAACGCCCCTTCTCGATGAAAAGCCGACGGATTTGGTTTTGCGCTTATCTAGTCTTAAAGCAAAAACGATCCAAAACCAAAATCCGAATACGATCATCATTGGCTCCGATACGATGGTCACCCTGAATGAAAAAATCTACGGCAAACCGCAAAACAGGCTTGATGCAATTCAAATGCTGCAAACTTTTTCAGAAAAAACACAGCAGGTGATTACCGGCGTTTGTATTTTGCATCCAAATTATCCGGATTGGATCCGCTGTATAACAACGGAAGTGACTTTTAAAAAACTCACCATAGAAATAATAAAAAAATATTTTGCGCTGGTAAACCCCCTTGACAAAGCCGGCGCTTATGGAATTCAATCCCATGGCAATCAAATTATAGCCTCAATATCCGGCTCTCTAAATAATGTGATCGGTCTGCCAACGGAAGCTTTCCCTGAATATATAAAATCGATGCGCCTGTAGGAAACAACAGAATCGCCTCCAACTATTTGATCCACGCGTTAATAAATAAATAACGCATGACTGATCTTTACGCGCTGCTTCCCAAAAAGGGAATGCTTGAAACACGAAGAAAAGCGCCCTTAAAATAATTCTTTTGATTCAAATTCAAAGAAACATACAGCCATGCGCTTCTACGTTGTCGTAAAACAAAAAATATTTAAGACTCTCCTGGTTTCCGGACTTTCATAACGTAGTGCTGTAAAATAAAATAAACAGCAATAATTACAAATAAGCTAGAAAACAATATTCCATAATTATGATGAATAATATCTTTTCCCCGATAAATCATCTCCGTATAGGTCATATCCTGAGTCATGAGTCCAAACGACCAGCCAATAATAATTAAAAAAAGACTCCAAACACCAGCACCAATTCCCGTAAACCACAAAAAGCGCTTCATTTCCATATGACATAACCCCGCCGGTATCGAAATTAATTGACGAATCCCCGGTAATAAACGACACACAAAGGTGGCTAATTCACCATATTTTCGAAATATTTCTTCGGAACGATTGAGTGTCTTCTCGGAAAGAAAAACATACTTGCCGTATTTATGCAATACCGAACGCCCTAAATACAAGGATAAAAAATAATTAATACATGCCCCAGCTAAAGAGCCCAAAAGACCAAATAGAAAAACCAAACCAAAATCAATCCAGGGAATATGGCATGTCAATTCACCACGACACGCCAAAAAACCAGCCGGTATCAAAACAATCTCACTTGGAAACGGAATAAAAGAACTCTCAATCATCATAAAAACAAAAATAAAGACATATCCCCATATAGGCGCATAACTGGCTAAGAGCTCTAAAGACTGACTTAATTGATCCATTATTTTTTATTCCATAGATTGTTAAACTGAATTACCAGCTTGATTATTTGCCCAAACCGCTAATTTTTCACGATTAATTTTCGCATTGTGCCGTACATCAACGGGAAATGCGGGATAGAAAAAAACGCGCTTGATATCCGCTACAAGTTTATTGCCCTTAACGGCTTCTAAAACAACTTCAGCATCGATCGTTTTGGTATCGTCTAACTCCAGAACAATCGCCGGTATCTGCTTCGGACGCGCCCCTAAACCAACTAGCGCAGAACGACGCACACCAGCAATTTTGTTAAAAATTGCTTCACAGGGGACACTGTATAAAGTGCCTTTCTCAGTCACAACACGATGCGCTTTGCGCCCGCAAAACCAAAAACGGCCTTCGGTATCAATATACCCAACATCGCCAATACGATGCCAAAAAGAATCACCGTCTTTTATTTTCGCCAAAGCCGTTGCATCCGGACGATGGAAATACTCCCGAGTAACACATTCACCTTTTACACAAAGTTCCCCTATTTCCCCCTGCTCCAACAGCTTTGCATCACGCCAATTGGAAATGGGCGCATCGGTTATAGCAATAACCGCAGCAGTAATTTCCTGTATGGGCTTTCCAACACACGTGCCATGCCCTAACGCAGACTCTTTGTAAGTTCCGGCTAACACTTCATGCCCTGAAAAATTTGCAACTGGCAAAGACTCCGTGGCACCATAAGGCGTATAAGTCTCAGAACCTTCATCTAAAATATGATTTAACAGCCGTTCATGAATACACGGCGCAACTGGGGCGCCAGCCATAATAATACGCGTCAAACCAGGAAGTTTTACATGATTCTTAACACAATACTCCGACACACGATCCCATAATGCCGGCGAACCAAAAGAATACGTCACCGGAAAACTGTATATCGGCTCAATAATCTTTTTCGGATCCACAGACCCCGGCTTGGTAGGATCCATATCCGGAATAATAGCAGCGGCACCCGAAATAATACTGAAAAGAGAAAAAAGTGGGAAACAGGCTAAATCCATTTCACCGGGCTTAATATCATAAATCCGACGAACTAACTGAACCTGCGTTTTAAAAATACGATGCGTATAACACACGCCTTTGGCAGGCCCCGTGCTTCCCGAAGTAAACAAAACCGCAGCTAAATCCTCTAAATCAGGCTCATAAATGGGAAACTTTTCATGCTTGCCGTCTAGTTCATAAAGAGCTTTGCCACCCCAAAACCAGCGCTTGCCAAGCGTGACCAGCGTGGTGACCGAAGAAAATGCCGAACGACAAAATAACCGCAGTAGATGCGCTTTGGGAATGCCAATAAAGACCTTCGGACAGACCTGCTTTACACACTTCAAAAAGCCCCTTCCGCCCATACCGGGATCAATCAATACCGGTACCGCACCTACCTTAAGAAGCGCAAACAACAAGGCATAAAAATCAAGCGAGGGCTTAATCATTAATAAGGTCTTGTCCCCGACGCTGATTTTTAATTTTTGTAGCCCCCACGCATAATAATTGCTGAGGTCTTCTAATTGCGCATAGGTTAAATGCGTATAAGCAACTCTGCCCATGGAATCGGTCTTTTCGGGGAAAAGAACCGCATAATCCCGCGGATTCAGTGCTGCTCTTTCACGCAAAAGAGAAACAATATTATTCGATTCCATTACACAGCCATAAGTTCGGTTTCTTTTTCACCCAAAACTCTATCTACATTGGCAATCATGTCATCGGTCAGTTTCTGTATTTCATCGGTCAGTTGCTTTTTATCATCAATTGTGATATCCGATTTTTTCTCAGCTTTCTTAATAAATTCATTGGCATCACGACGGGCGTTGCGGACTTCTACCCGGGCTTCTTCAGCACGCTTACGAACCAGTTTTGTCATATCTTTACGACGCTCTTCACTCAATTCTGGTATCGGTAAACGAACAACACGGCCATCACTAACAGGGCTGATACCGAGCTGCGAAGATAAAATCGCTTTTTCGATACTCTTTACTGCTTTTTGATCCCACGGCTGAATAACAAGCAAGCGTGGCTCCGGCGAAGTAATGCTGGCAATATCTTTTAAACGCGTCTGGCTTCCGTAATATTCGACCATAATGCCTTCCACTAATGCCGGAGAGGCTTTGCCGGTACGCACTGATGCAAAATTTTTCTCCATCGTATCTATAGCTTTGATCATTAAAGCTTTGCTGTCTTTGATTAAACTGTCCGTTGTCATAATGTTTCTCCTTCTTAAGTATTCCGGTTTCGGAGTATTTTTTCATTTCAACATGAAAATTATTTTCATATCAAATTACTGCTACCGTTAACGGGTAGCGATTCTTATTAAAAATTCAATTCCTTCTTAACGTAATCCCACAATACCGTTTTGGAAAGTCCTTTTATTCGAAAAAAGCAAAGAATTATGGCATGTATCTTTATACTTCTTTTACGCATGAAAGAATAAATTGCATGATTACATTATAAAATTTTTCCATAAATAAAAAATCAGACGGCACCATTCACGCAGATACACTCTGAACAATAGTCGCATGAATAAATTTGTTCTGCATGATCTCCGAAAGAACGCCCTTTTGCCCAAACTTAAAAACAACAATTTTTATATCGTTATCCTGACAGAGCGAAAACGCGGTCGAGTCCATGATTTTCAAATGTTCCGATAAAGCCGTGCTGAAAGTCAAAGCATCGTAACGTGTAGCAGTCGGATCTTTCATCGGATCCGCACTATAAATACCATCCACTTTTGTGCCCTTTAGAACAGCATCCGCTTTTATTTCACAGGCCCGAAGAGCCGCCGTGGTGTCTGTTGTGAAATAAGGATGCCCCGTTCCTGTTGTAAAAAGAACAATGGTCTTTTCGGAAAGCATTTTGTCCGCCGTGCGATAATCAAAGGAAGGCAAAACACCATGAATGGCAAGAGCGGATTGTATTTCTGCTTTTTGCCCCAATGATTCGAGTGCGTCACGCATGGCAAGTGCATTCATCGCAGTAGCAAGCATACCCATATTATCGGCACAACTGCGATCCATACCGCTGCGACAGCCAGATAATCCGCGAAAGAGGTTTCCCGCGCCAATAACAACAGCAACTTCCGTTCCGCTTGCGGTTGCTTCCAGAATCAGTTTTGCTGTTTCTATAACAGCATCCGGATCAATCGAACCAGCCGGACCTTTGAGTGCTTCTCCACTAATTTTAAGAAGCACGCGCTTAAAACCTGATATCATCATTTTCATTCCTTTTTTATAGCTCATGAGGCGTTTCTATAAATATCATAATAAAAAATTATTCTGCAAGTCAACAGAACCAAAAAAAAGAACAGATTCGAAAAAATATGCTCGTTATAATCATAAATCTAAAAAACGCCCGTTGAATAAAAGAAACAAAATTTTTACAAAAATCAAGATAAAATATTATGATAAAAAAAATGGATTTTCAAAGATACCATCTTGAAAAAAAGAAAGGTTGTATCATAGTAATGAGGTTTACCAATTCAGATACTTGGTTCGGTGGCTCAGTTGGATAGAGCAACGGCCTTCTAAGCCGTAGGTCGCGGGTTCGAGCCCCGCCCGAACTACCATTTTTTAGCCTGTTATGCAACCTGTTTGCATAACAGGCTTTTTTACTTTTGAAAAAGGACATGATCCTTTTCTGAAAAAGATTCAAAAAAAACTTCATACAATAAAAAGAAAGAGACTCAATATTGATTTCTTAAAAATATCATATACCTTTTATTAAAATACATAAAACAATTTAACAAAGGATTCGAAAACAAATGAATATTAAATGTCCTTCTTGCGGCACGATTCTCCAATGTGATGAATCAATGATCGGCCAAGAAGTCTCTTGCCCAAAATGCGATAAGATCTTTACCGCTAAAGCACCGATAAAATTAAAACTGGCCGAAGATTCCCCAGAGTCCGACCCCAAAATAAAACATACTGTGAGCGGATTGTATCCCTTAAAAGAGTTTCCGAAAATCAAAAGTCAAAGCAATCCCCAAAACAACCATGTCCTGAATTCTGGTCATCCTTCCTGGTGGTATGATTGTGATTTTGTCCTTCTTATAATTATTGCCTTTAGCATAAATCATTATTTTAACTTGAATAAAATTATAGTAAACATCTTAATTATTTTCTGTATTTGCATAACAATAAAAAATATCTGGCATCATTACTCCTTTCGATATGTACTTACCACCAAGGAGTTAAAATTATATACCGGCGTTATTATTATCAATGAGATAAATGTTCAATTACGAGATATTACCATGGTCTCGCTTCAGCGCGAATTCTATGACATAATCTTTGAGAGTGCAACACTAATTGTTGGAACATCCGCTACGGCTCGCACCGAAATTAAAATACCGCATATCCCAAAGGCAAAATTCGTGCAGCAAAAAATAAACGAATATCGTTCATTTTAAATAAAAACAACCCTGATAAAAATATTTTAGATATGTTTATCTTGTAATTTGATAAAAGACTATTAAACTATAGGACTCTCAAAAATTCTCGTGGTGAATTCTGTGAAAATCAGAGACTGTCGCGCAACCGTGAATGCTTTTATTATGCATAAGTCGGATCCCACAATTTGAGAAAAATAAAATAAACGCTCTGTGCGCGTAACACAAAGGAATTCGAATGATCATAGAAAATTATTTCGAAGAAATAACGGTCTCTCAATGTTATTCTTCAACCATCCCCTGTTATTTTTCCCGCTTTTTCCCACGATTCAGGCCTCCAAAAGTCCAAAAAGAAAATCAGTTCTTTCGTATTTTTACACTAATCGAGCTCCTGGTCGTTATCGCAATTATAGCCATACTGGCAAGTATGCTGCTGCCAGCACTAAGCTCCGCAAAAGAAGATGGTAAAAAAGCAGACTGTATCAATAATTTGAAAGAAATAACGCTGGGAAATATGATGTATAGTCAGG
>Ga0172377_10001913_pt1 | contig 21260 bp, 28 predicted proteins | sample Pumphouse3metaG_FD_119749 | JGI IMG/M metagenome (GOLD analysis project Ga0172377, IMG submission 119749) | Leachate microbial communities from a municipal landfill in Southern Ontario, Canada - Pumphouse #3 metaG | ecosystem: Engineered > Solid waste > Landfill > Unclassified | place: Canada...
CCCCTCGCAGGCTGATATCCTCTTCCATTGCTTTCACCCCTTTTGCCAAAAATAAAATTATATTTCTATACCATACTATTCCGCCGGATTATTTATGTGATAGAAGGCCGACAATTTTTCCATATACTTCACCCTTTACATACCTGCGAAATATTATGTTCTATATGTAATGCACTTAAAATTTTACATCCCTTAGCGTGTCAGTTTCTTCGGGCTTTGCCCTCAGAATGACAGAAAAGCGTGTCAGCTTCTTTGGGCTTCGTTTCTTCGGAATGCAGATGAAAGAATGTAATACTATTAAAGCGTTGTATATAGGAAAATTGCAATACGCGAAGGAGGAATATGTATGGCACCAAGCGCGCTGGTTACCGGCTGTGCCGGATTTATCGGGTCCCACCTGTGCGAGACCCTACTGCTCAAGGGTTGGAGGGTAACCGGCATAGACAGTTTCTTGGATAATTACCACAGTGGGCTAAAGAGGGAAAACCTGCAGCCACTGCTAAGGCAGCCCAGATTTGAGTTTGTCGGGGAGGACCTTCTGAAGGTACCCCTTAAAGAGAGCATTGAGAAAAACGAATATGTTTTTCACCTGGCGGGCCAGCCTGGAGTGAGGAGCAGCTGGGGCGGGCAGTTTAACACCTATGTGGTCAACAATATTCTGGTCACCCAGCGGATTCTGGAAGCGATAAAGGGGCAGGATATAAAGAAATTTGTATTCGCGTCCACATCCTCGGTCTACGGCAATACCGATGCCCTGCCCACCGGAGAGGGACAGCTGCCGGCACCTTTTTCACCCTATGGGGTTACTAAGCTGGCGGCGGAGAGTCTGTGCGGGTTGTATTATGAAAATTATGGTGTACCGGTGGTGTCGCTAAGGTATTTTACCGTATACGGGCCCCGGCAGCGGCCGGACATGGCCATAGGCAGTTTTATCCGTTCCATTTTGGACGGAAAAATTATTATAGTGTACGGGGACGGGATGCAGAAAAGGGATTTTACCTATGTGGAGGATATTGTAAGGGCAAATATACTTGCGGCCGAGTGTCCGGCGGAGGGCGAGGTGTTTAACGTGGGAAGCGGCCGGCCGGTGGAGATTATGAGGGTTATTAGGATTCTGGAGGAATTGTCGGGGAGGGAGGCCAGGGTGGAATTTATGCCGGACCAAAGGGGGGACGTTAGGGACACCTGGGCGGATATTGGAAAGATTTCGGGGATGCTGGGGTTTGTACCATCCACCGGTCTAAGAATAGGCCTTAAAAGGCAGATTGAATACATGAAAAAAAGTATCAATTAGGAAGTCACATTATATACCACCTGAATACTATATTTACAGAAAAGGGCGGCATAAAGCCGAACAGAAAGGGGATGTGTTATGAAGTACAAGGAGGAGTATCCGGGCACAAAGCAGGAATGCCTCGGGTTCTTAAGCGAAGCCTTTACAAAACTTCTAAAAAACCAGCTGACGGTGGACGGGGAAACGGTGGTAATACCCGATGACAAGGAAGTAGAGTACAAAATAAAATACGACGACGATTTCTTTGAAGGGTCGCTGGCAATGAAGATTACATGGATGAACGCTGAGGCGGAAGTAGAAGAAGAGGAAGAAGAATAACAGATAGGGGGTTATCCCCTATCTGTTATTCTGATATGGTCACTTCTCTTAAGATTTATTTATATACAGTGCATTTACCTGTTAGCTATCGCTCAGGCTGACACGATATAAGATGTAAAGTTTTAGTGCGTTATATATAAGTATTTTATTACTTGGCCAAAGGAGGAAGGGAAATGAAGGAGAGATACCAGGAAGACTTAGAGGGCGTACTGTCCCAGTACCCGGTCCGGGTTACCGGAATACGTACCGAATCCTATAAGGAGAAAAAGGGTGTGTGGTGGATAGAGACCCCGGGGGGATACAAGATACTGAAAAAGCATTCCAACTCGGACAAGACCCTTTATTTTATAATAGCCGCGGTGGAATACCTGCAATCAAGGGGCATACTCATGCCCGGGATAATTCCCGCAGCCGACGGTCGGAAATACGTGATAAGCGATAACAGCTGTTTTGTATTAAGCGAAGCCATATCCGGGGTAAACCCGTCCTATAACAGCCGGGAGCAGCTAAAGAGGGTAGTACAGGAACTGGCTAAGCTTCACAGGGCTTCGGAGGGGTTTGTGCCGCCGAAGGACAGCAAGCCCAGGGTACACATTGGGAATTGTCCTGACACCTACAATGCAAGGATGGAGAAGCTAGAGGGCTATTACGCCTTGGAGGAGGGCTCCGCCGGGCATGACGAGTTTGGGGAGATAATACTGGAGGAATTCCCGCACTTTTTGCAAAGAATCCGGGAATCCATTGATGGATTTGAGGGTTCATACTACCGTCAGTGGTTCGAAAAGGCCCAGAGGAACGGCTACCTGTGCCACCAGGACTTTGCCGCCGGCAACCTAATCCTTACCGATGCAGGGGAACTGTATGTACTGGATATTGACTCCATTACCCTTGACCTGCCCATAAGAGATATAAGGAAGCTTCTTTTAAAGGTTATGAAAAAGAGGGGTGGTTGGGACTTAAGTCTTACAACGGATATGCTTGCGTGGTACCAGCAGGAAAACCCGCTGGAGCAGCAGCAGTGGCAGGTGCTTAAATGGGAGCTTATGTACCCCCACCTTTTTGAAGGAATAATGACGAAGTATTACGAGAAGCGCGAAAAAACCTGGACCGTGGCCAAATACTTAAGGAGGCTAAAGGAGATGACAGCGGTAGAAAAAACCATAGGCCAGGTGCTGGATGGCTTTGACGCACTTATCCGGCAACAAATATAGAAATGGAGGCCAAACCTATGATGGAACGGCAGAATGCCACCGATTTGAATGTATTGGCGGAAAGCGTACTGATGGAGTATGGAATAACGCCCAATCAGTCTCAGATAATCCAGAACAAAGGACTAAAAACGCTGTGGAAGTTTTCCCATAACGGGGAGACCATGTGTCTAAAAAGGCTTAGGCACTCGCCGGAGAAGGCAGACTTTTCGGTAAATGCCCAGGTACACATCTACGGCAATGGAGGAAAAGTACCAAGGATTATACGCAACAATAAAGGCGATGCGGTTACCCTTTATGAGGGCCAAGTATTTGTTTTGTACGGCTGGATAGACGGGAGGGACTTAAACTTTGACAGCCCCGGTGACCTGGCTCTGGCGGTGGAGGGTCTGGCCAGGGTGCATGGGGCGTCCATTGGGTATAGGCCTCCGGAGGGGGCGAGGGTTTCTTCCAAGCTGGGCAAATGGCCGGGACAGTACCAGTCCATGAGGACCAACCTGGCGGAGTGGAAGGAAGCTTCGCTGCAGAGCGGCGGGAGGCCGGAGCGCGTTTGTTTTTTGAAACGCGTTGATTCGATGCTGGAGCTAGCGGACAGGGCCATTGAGGCAATAAGTAATTCCCCCTACGAAAGGCTAACATCCATGGAACAGCAGCGTTATCCCCTGTGTCACCAGGACTACGGCAAGGGTAACGCGCTGCTATTAGGTACCGACGTCTACGTGCTGGACCTGGACGGAGCTACCTACGACCTGGCAGCCCGGGACCTTCGAAAGATAATTGGCAAACAGATGGAGGACGGCGGCGGCTGGAGCAGGGACAGGATTATTAGAATAGTGGAATGGTACGAAAAGGGCAGGAAGGTTTCGGCGGAGGAGAAGGAAGTACTGGTCATTGACCTTATGTTTCCCCACTGGTTCTTTGGCGAGGTCAAGGACATTTATAAGAAGAACAAGATTAAACCTGCCAGTAAGATTGAGAAGGCGGCGGCCTTTGAAAAGTCAAAGCTTCCGGTACTGCAGGGCTTATTCGGCGGTGGAAGACCATGAGAATAGCGTGTATCTGCACCGAGAAACTTCCGGTTCCCCCGGTCTCGGGGGGAGCCATCCAGATATATATCGAAGGCGTGCTGCCCTACCTGTCCATGCACCACGAAATAACCGTGTTCGGCATAAAAAGCGATAAACTGCCCGATGAGGAAGTGTTTGGGAATGTGCGGTACAAGAGGGTGCTGGGAAGAACAAAGAATGAGTACCTGGATAATATAAAGGCCAACATTTTAGATGAATACCATCTGATACATGTGTTTAACCGGCCGCTGTGGGTGCTGCCTTTAAAGGAGCAGGCACCGGGAAGCTATTTTAGCCTCAGCCTGCACAATGAAATGTTTATGCCCAATAAGATAAACAAGGAGAGGGCTTTGAAATGCATTAACACGGTGGAGTTTATAACAACCGTCAGCAGGTTTATAGCCGACGGTGTAAAGGGCCTGTATCCCGTTGCTGAGGATAAGTTAAACGTGGTGTATTCCGGCGTGGCCCCGGCCCTTTATAGTCCCGTGTATGCAGAGGAACACCTAGAGGAGAGGAAAGCCTTGCGCAAAAAATACGGCCTGGATAAACATAAGGTGGTACTGTTTGTGGGCAGGCTAAGTCAGAAAAAAGGTCCCCAGGTGCTGGTACAGGCAATGCAGGAGATAATGGAAGCCTATCCAGATACGGCACTTATGATTGTGGGCAGTAAATGGTACGGGGGCAATACCAATGATACTTTTACTCACCAGCTTAAGACGATGGTGGAGGGGCTTAAGGGGTCGGTGGTGTTTACCGGTTTTCTGCCCCCTTACGAGATACCTAGGCATTTCAGCGTGGGCGACATATTCGTATGCGCTTCTCAGTGGCGGGAGCCGCTGGCACGGGTGCATTATGAAGCAATGGCAGCGGGGCTGCCCATTATTACCACCGACCGGGGAGGCAACGCCGAGGTAATCCGGTCGGGATACAACGGCCTTGTGGTGAAGGAGTTCAACCGACCGGAAGCCATTGCAGAGAAGATAAGGTACCTGCTGAACCATGAGGCTATAGCACGAAGCATCGGGATGATGGGCAGAAAAATCGCCGAAGAGCAGTACAACTGGGAGAGAGTGGCAAACCAACTGCTGGAACTCTTTGCCACAGTGTAACCAGGGACGGTTCTTCTGATTTTGCTTTTAGTTTTTAAGCTATTACAAAGAAATTCCTTAAACGGCAGGAGAATAATTGAGAGTATTGAACGTTAATATGAGTACTATGAGTAATAGCAGTGCATGTCAAAGGGCAGCCCTGTAAAGGGGGTCGCCCTTTGCCGTATGCGCCCGGCATGGACATGCCCTGCCCTTCAGGCTGTGCTTTTTTGTGAAATAAAAGCACAGCATTCATGTTTCTTTGGTAATATTGTAAAATTTTGCTTATATAGCAGGAAAATAATAGAAGATGTAGAATGCTTATATTTGAAATGCCCATTTTAGTACTCATAGAAATTGATATGTGTAGGGAGAAGATGTATAAGCAATGTCAATTAGAGTAATAGAGGACAATGGGAGATTGCATGTTTATTTTGATTACAGCCTTGAGAGAATAAAGAAAATTAAATCAATTAAAGGGAGGTTTTGGGACGCAGGTAAAAAATGCTGGACCATTCCCCTCTCTGATTATTGTTGGGCTAAGCTTAAAGAATTGTTTCCAGAGGAAATTATAATAGGCGATACGCAAGATAGCTTGCAGGATATCCCTCCTTACACTGAAAAAGATAATCTAAATACAAAAAAAGCAGAAATGCTTGAAGCTTTAAAAAAAGAGCTTGTTCTAAAAGGATATAGCCCGAAGACTAGAAAATCATATTTAGGACATGCAAGAAGATTTTTAGGTTGCTTTACTAAGTCAGCTGAACAATTGAGTGAGGATGATGTTAGGGAATATCTCCTTGACTTAATAAAAAATAAGGAGAGGTCGCATTCTTATGTAAACCAAGCTTTGAGCGCAATAAAATTTTTATGCGAAAGCGTGATTAAGCAAGGGGAAATTGTTATAAACATACCGAGAGCAAAAAAAGAGAAAAAGCTGCCAGAAGTATTGAGCCAGCAGGACGTTCTTAGAATAATGAAGGCAGTTGATAATAATAAACACAGAGCTATTCTGTTTCTAATATACTCAGCAGGCCTTCGTGTAGGGGAAGTTGTAAGATTAAGACCTGAAGACATTGATAGCAAGAGAAGGCTTATTCATGTTAAACAGGGAAAAGGCAGAAAAGACCGGTATACTGTTTTGTCAGATATTGCTTTATCAGCTCTAAGAGAATACTACAAAAAATATAGGCCTGAGATATGGCTTTTCCCCGGAAGCGTTGATGATAAACATATAACAGAACGTACGGTGCAGAGGGTTTTCGAAAAAGCAAGAGAAAAAAGTGGAATAAGAAAAACTGTGTCAGTTCATACACTAAGACATTCTTTCGCAACTCACTTATTAGAAGCAGGAACAGACTTAAGATATATACAAGAATTATTGGGTCACAGCAGCTCCAAAACAACAGAAATATATACACATGTAAGTAAAAGCAGTATCGAAAAAATCCAAAGTCCGTTGGATAAGCTTATGCAGGATCTTGATGAGGATAATCCATAGTGGATATTCCCGACACTACGTCGTAGATACCACTTATATGGCGGCTTTCCCGACACTACGTCGCTAATACCACATGTGGAGATGTTTTTGCGACATGATGTCAGGAATGATGTAGTTAGACGTCATACTATTATTTTGGTATGAATTGCTAAGGATAAAAATGCATTAAATACTATGGATATGATATAATATAAGTAAAGAATGTAAGGAAAACAAAGAAGGAGGATATATCCATGGAGATGGCTAAAATATCATCGAAAGGTCAAATTACAATACCAATAGAGATAAGAAAAAAGTTAAAACTTAAAGAGGGAGACAAAGTTCTTTTTATAGAGGAAGGGAATAGGATCATTTTTGCAAACGCATCAATAATTGCACTTCAAAAAATTCAAAAGGAAATGAAAGGTGAAGCAGAAAAGGCTGATATCTATTCGGAAGAAGATGTCATAGGACTAGTTAATGAAGTAAGAAAAGGTCTCTGGGAGAAAAAATATGAGAATAATGATTGATACAAATGTGATTGTATCTGCTATATTATTCCCAAACTCCCTTCCCTGTATTTTGATTAAAAGCGTTTCAAGTAGACACGAGATTGTATTATGCACTCACATAATAGAAGAGTTATATGAGATGTTTGAAAGGAAATTTAAGCAAAAAACCAAAGCACTCGAAACATTTCTATCAGAACTGGCATATGAACTGGTTTATACACCTCAAAATATCGACAAAGATAATTATCCTATAATAAGAGACGAAAAGGATCTTCCAATTCTAGTCTCGGCAATTATTGGCATTGCTGACGTGATTATAACAGGAGATAAAGATTTTCTGGAAGCAGATGTTGAGTACCCAATAATTATGACGATTAGAGAGTTTGTGGAAAAAGATAGTGTGTAGTATTTAAAGAGGAAATCGTACGACGTCTAACACTGCACTCACACAAGGGTGCTGAGGGTGAGTTTCTGAGGAAAGGCAGCACCACACCTGCGATCCTAAGATAAGAGCTATCTAAGGCTCTCGGTGTCGTGAGTGCATGAACGTTAGGCGATATAGTGCTTATTGGAGGCAATATAATGTCAGTATCAATATTTAATAGTTATGAAGGTGAGAAAAAACTTCTTAAACTCTATGATCAGGCTTTAATTGGACTCGGGTTGGAATATGAAGAAAATTATGTCAAGACCCGTTATGGTAAGACTCATATTTTAACTACTGGACCCGAGAAAGCTCCACCAGTTGTACTTTTGCAGGGAGGCAATACTGTTAGTCCAATAACGCTATCTTGGTTTCTTCCATTAACAAAACAATTTCGGGTTTATGCACCAGATACTATTGGACATCCAGGAAAAAGTGAACAGGTTAGAATTTCACCATCAGATGATAGCTTTGGAAAATGGACAATTGATATTCTGGATGGGTTGGGTTTGTCTGAGGCTATATTCATTGGACCTTCATATGGTGCTGGGATTATATTAAGAACAGCATCGTTCGCACCAGAAAGAATAAAAAAGGCTGTGTTATATGTACCTTCAGGTATTGCTTCGGGGTCGATAGCACAAATGGTACGCAAAGTAGTTCTGCCTATGCTGATGTACAAGATGTATCCAAGTGAAGAAAGATTAATTAAAGCAGTAAGACCGATGTTTACTGGGGAAATTGATGAAATCACTAAGCAAGTTACCGGGGCGGTTTTTCGGTATGTTAAGCTTGAAACAAACATGCCCCGATTAGCTAAGAAAGAGGAATTGATTAAGTTTAAATCTCCTACAATTGTTATAGCTGGAGATAAGGATATTTTTTTTCCTGCACAAAGAGTCATTCCGCGTGCAAAAGATATTATTACTAATCTTGTAGGCGCAGAATCAATTCCGGATTTAGGGCATTTACCTTCAAAGGATAATTTAAACTACATAAATGACCTAATTATAAGATTTATCAAAAAAGAGAAATAGCACTACGATCGGCTAACAGCAAGGGTTTACGCAAGGGGTTCGGCCATAAAGAATGTGAGAATGAAAGCAATGACCTCACCCACATCACCAAGCCCAAGTCGAAGTGTCACTAGGGCTTGGCGACGTCGCAGATGCCTGACGTTATGTGAAATCGGCTAAAAAGGAGCAGAAGGTATGAAACTTAAGTTCTAGTGAAATAATTATTGTTGAAGTAAAGGGAAAATTTAGATAGAATATAAGGTAGAAATTGAAAAGGACATTAGAGATGAATAAAGATCAGAAATTCCTGTATTGGTTGGATATAGCGGAATATGATCTAAAAACTGCCGAAGCTATGCTAACTTCTGGTAGATTTGTGTATGTTGTTTTCATGTGTCAACAGTCTTTAGAGAAGCTTGCCAAAGGATTGTATAATTATTACATTGATGATAATGTCCCGCGCGTACATAATATTAGTTTTATTATAAATAGGTTAGTTGAAAAACTAAACATTGAAGTAGAAGAACAATGCTATTATTTATTCGATAAATTAGCTGCATATTATTTACAGGGCAGATATCCTTCATTTAAAGAAAAAATATCAGAATTGGTCAGTGGGGACGAAGCAAGAAAAATCTTCGAAAAGACTAAGGAGGTTTTTGAATGGATGAAATCTCTGAAAGAATAAATAGTGTAGTTAAAGACTATATTCGCGATGTACAAAAGCATTTTCCGATAAACAGAGCGGTTTTATATGGATCTTATGCTAAAGGTACCAATAATGAATATAGTGATGTAGATGTGGCCATTTTCTCCGACAGCTTTAAAGATAAGAATAGGATCGAAGTAAATACATTTTTGTTTTCATTAGCGCGGAAATATAAAGACATTTGTATTGAGCCAATTGGGTTTGACAGTTCGGATTTAGAAGAAAACAACCCGTTTATTAAAGAAATAATAGATACAGGGAAAGAAATTTACGTTCAGTAGATTTCTCTTTTTTTATTGTGTGGTAGGCCGACATCACATAACAAATTAGAGATTTATGATGTTCTCGAACAAAAATAAAGAAAACCCCTTAATGAGTATAGGACCGGAGTTTTCGATTAGTTCTATCCCGAGTTACGGCACAGCATACGCATCACTTAATAGACCGAAAAACACCATAATACCGCCGCATAAAGGGCAGGCGAGATAATGCTTAACAACCTTGGGCATGGCAGGTCTTAAACCGGCAAGCTTAATACAAAGGGCAAGTTTTGTAGATATATTCCGGCTTGAAAAAATTCCATAGTGCCGGATCTTAGTAAAGCCCGATGGAAGTACATGGAGAAGGAACCTTGTAGTCCTTCCATTTAAATGACACAGTGTTTCCATCAAAGCCAACTATTCTGCGGTTACTGATGGCAACCCTATGGGTATATCGTCCCAGGTATTTGACCACGTGACCGGGTGACTTAAAAGGTTTCTTACAGTAGACAACCCAGGGCCTATGGTATAAACTGTTAATTAAATCAAGGAAGTTAAGACCATATGAAAGCTCTTTAGCATCATTGAAAAGTTTAATATCACCACGCTTCCATGCTTCTTTTAAGTGAAACAAGAATTTACCTTTAAACTTATTTGAGATTAAGCACCTCACTTATACGAAGACCGGCTGAATAGGCGGTAAGAAGCACGGTTTTGTGCTTAAGGTTTGGTATATGCTCCATGATAGATAGAATTTCTTCCTTGGATAGTACATAGGGTAGTTTCTTTGGCTTCTTTGGCTGCACAATGACATCATCGGACCACCCTCGGCCAAGGACCGAGTTGAACATGACCTTGAAGGCATTGCAGGAGATATTAATATTACTGTAACTGATACCCTTTTTAATCCGGTAGTGAAGATACTGCTTTATCTCATCAGGTGAGATGTGAATTGGGGGCTTGCCGGAATGTTTCTCTAGCAATCTAACGTGATTTAGGTAATGCCTTTGCGTGTTTTGGGAATAGCCGCGAAGCTCCATCTCGAACTTCATTGCTTCATAAGGGTTTTGCATAAGGTATACATCCTTTCCTGATTATTAAATACAGGAAGATGACACCACAAAGGAGGGTAACACGAGCTACCGCGTAGCGGTTTAGTACAACAAAGCATGCCCGTAAAGGTGCGGCGGGGGCGGGTTTGGAGTATGCGCGCCACACCGTTTCACCGGGTGCAAGCACCGCCAGGAAGAATGGCTTTGTGGGTCCGGCTCAGGGGCGTCGCGAGTGCAGGACGTTCTCCGAAACCACACGCGTTGGACGCGGCGTCCTGCCGCGAATTATGCAAGCATATGATTTGAGTGTTTATTGGTTCATAGTAGTAGAATTATTAGTGGCAACGGAAATGTATGCTCCATCAGGCGAGTAATCACTGAGCTATTCTTTTAACCTGTGTGGTACTCTTCTATTTAAATGAAGTACATGGTACAATATAAGATAGAGTTTACATATAAAGGGAAGTGATATAATGGATAAACAAGAAAGACATAAATACTGGCTTGAATTAGCTGAATATGATTTGGAAACGGCTAAGGTCATACTAACAGGAGAGCGATATTTGTATGTTGGTTTTATGTGCCATCAAGTTATAGAAAAGGCCCTAAAAGGGTATTATGCTTGTATATCTGAAGATAATCCGCCTTATATTCATAACCTTACAATACTATCAAAGAAATCAGGTGTATATCAGCTTTTTACTGAAGAGCAGAAGGATATTATTGATTCACTTGAGCCCCTTAATATTCAAGCAAGGTATCCAACCGTTAAGGATAAACTTTTGAAGTCGTTGACAAAGGAAAAGTGTAAAAGAATAATTGATGAAACGGAGGTTTTATTTCAATGGATAAAAGCCAGGCTTTAGAAAAGGCCATGCAATATGCAGCATTAGTAAGTGAGAAGATAAAACCTCAAAAGATTGTTTTATATGGTTCTTACGCAAAAGGAAATTGGAAGGAAGAAAGCGATATAGATATTGCTATAGTTGTTGATGCAATTGGTGAGGACTTTTTAGATACAGAAACATTGTTATATAAATTGAGAAGGAATATAGATGACAGAATAGAACCGATCCTTTTGGAATGCAAAAAAGATGAAAGTGGTTTTTTAGATGAGATATTGAAACATGGGCAAGTTATTTATAGTGTATAAAATGCTGGAAGTTTAATAACTTTCAGCATTTTTATATAGTATAGCAGGAATTAAAAAGATTAATCTAGTGGTGCGACGTCCTGTCGCACTCTGAGTTAAGGGACGTGTGGCTTCGGAGAACAAAGCACTTGCACAAGGGGTACAGCAGGGGGAAAGGCTCTGGCGCAAGGTCATGAAGTTATCCTGCCCACATCCACCAGCTTAAGATAGGAGTTATCTAAGGCTGGCGGACGTCGCGAGTGCCAGACGTTATACGCCATGCGAAAGCAGGGGTGGAAAACAGAAAGAAATCAGGGTCTTTCCCTTATGCCCAATCGTTCCTTCAAAGCGGATTGGAGTACCTGAGAAAAATTAACGTTTTTCTCTATTGCGAGCTTGTTCAGCCATTGAGGGATAGAAAGTGTTTTCTTTATAGAGTAGTTTTCAATGGCCTCCCGCATTGTAGGCATATATACTTCAATTAGTACAACGGCTTGGTTGGAATCAAGGTGTATATTGTTTATAGGGGTTGGTTCAGGAATTTCATCGTTATCTTCTTCCAGGCTATAAAGGTGAAGACCGAGTGCATCATTGGCCATTTTGACTGCCTCTTGGTCTGAGTTTGCACAGGAAAAACATCCAGGCAAATCAGGAAAGGAAATGGAAATCCCATCATTAGAATATTCGAAAACTGCGGGGTAAATATAATGGTCCTTTTTCAATTTGAATACACTTCCTTTAACTGTTAAATGATTTTAGTCCGTGGGTTTAACATCTGCCTGCTTCATGACATTTTTGACGGTTTTGTAGGGAATGTCTTTTCTCGGGTGGGGGATGGTAACTTTGTCTTTTTTAGTAGGCTGCTTAAAATGGTGATGGCTGCCCGAGGCTTTATAGAAGTACCAACCATCATCATTTAGAATCTTAATCAACTCTGTTGATGAGTATGACTTCATAGATAATATCCCTCTTAAGGTTATTATAATACGTAGGAAACTACGTGTCAAAGAGATTTTGAAAGAAGCACGTCGCAGAACAACGAGTTGCAGATTATGCACCGGTTAGAGATTAATCTCGGTAATTCCGGAGCTTCAACCCAAATCCGTCCGCCTAACATAAGAGCTATGTAAGGCAGCCGGACTTCTGCAACTTGCAGGAGTTATCTGAAATATAGCACACGAAGTTGCCCGTCCTCGTGACGGGCAAACAAAGCGTTAGTGTGGTTGAGTTTATAGCCCTATGGTATAATAAAGGAAAGCGCAATCAAGGGGGTGTTGATAAATGAGTACTTTAAAAGATGAAGCCAGAAGAATAATTGAAGATTTGCCCGAAAATGCGACCTGGGATGATTTAATGTACCAATTATATGTTAAAAAAAGAGTTGAGACCGGAATTAAAGAAATCGAAAATGGAGAGACACTTCCCCATGAAGAAGTAAAGAAGAGATTATTAACATGAAAATTATCTGGACTAAATCTGCTGTCTTAAATTTGGAGAGTATTAAAAGCTATATTGCTCAGGATTCACAGTATTATTCAGTAGAATTGACAGAGAAAATTTTTGGTGCCGTAGAAAAGCTTAGCGGTTTTCCGAGATTGGGCAGGGAAGTTCCGGAAATAAAGAAAGAAAATATTCGTGAAATTATTTATGGAAATTACCGTATTCTTTATAGAATTGACACCGAAGTCCTTTATATTATTGCCATCATTCATGCTACACGAGATTTTAACCAAGTAAAGTTAAACCAATGGGAAATTTTCTAGCCACTAAAACTTATTCAATATAAATAGAAGTGAAAGTGCGACCATCCTTGGTCGCTTCAAATTAGGGCCGATGTGCCATACTTCAGATAACAAATTAGAGTTGTACTGAACCGTCTGCCACACAGAAGCTCTTTATGGGGAATCAATCTTCGCCCTAACCATACAAACCGCCAAATGACAGTGTATAAGAATAGTAGTATCGCCGCATAAAGGGCAGGCGAGATAATGCTTAACAACCTTGGGTATGGCAGGTCTTAAACTGGCAAGCTTAATACAAAGGGCAAGTTTTGTAGATATATTCCGGCTTGAGAAAATTCCATAGTGCCGGATCTTAGTAAAGCCCGACGGAAGTACATGGAGAAGGAACCTTGTAGTCCTTCCATTTAAATGATACATAGCAAAAACTATTACCGAACTGAATAATCGCTGTGCTTTATTGGAGCAGCAAAACGTTGAATTAATGGTTAAATTAAGATGGTATGAAGAACAATTCCACCGTAATGCCGGCTTCAAAAGTAATTTTTCTCAACAGTGCCGTGCGACCAATGCAAGGGTGCTGATGGTGAGTCTCTGAGGAAAGGTAGCACCACACCTGCGAGCATAAGATAAGAGCTATCCAAGGCTCTCGGTGTCGTGAACCCGCATACGTTATCAGACAGGCTGAGGAGGCGTTATGGGTTTTTAAGGAAAATATTTGAATATTAGTGATTGATAAAGATATTTAATGATATAATTAAGCTAGAAAATTACATTATAAGCTCAATCTTTCTAAGAAACAACAAGAACGTTGGCACAAAAAGTGTATGTGTTTGATGGAGTTTCAAAATGTAAAAGAAATAGAACTGATTGACTTCAATCGCCAGGGCAATATGGATGATAGCAGTAACCGTGGCATCGTGAGCGGATTTAAAAAGGAGGCACCCGGTCTATGACTAATGGAAAAATGAAAAAACTACCACCATCAATCGACGAATGGCTAAAAGAAGCAAAGTCTGATTCGGCGGCCTTACAGGAAGGGATGTTTTTGGTTCATAACGGAATCGTACGCCAAACGCCCAAAGCCAAAGTGCGCCAGGGAATCGATGACGGTTCGACGGTAAAGGGGATGGAATTTGCCTATGATACAGCAAAGGTTGATGCGGCTATTAGCGAAACCTATAAGATGGACGGTATATTCCATGTCAGGGCTTGGCTTAATGAAGGCCACCTAGAACTTGGCGACGATATAATGTATGTACTGATAGGCGGCGATATAAGGTCTCATGTTGTAGATGCCTTACAATTCTTGGTTGAAAGTATAAAAAGCGAATGTGTTACCGAGGTCGAACAAAAATATTAATAAACCAATAAGTAAATAGCGAGCATATACCTGCCGATAACTACCCTGTAAGAATAATGAAGAAGTGCTATAAGAAGCGGTACTATCTACAGGCGAAGGCAGATGGGGAAAGCCGGTATCGCCGATGCCGGTTTTTTTTATGGTAAACTTGTATTCGGAGAGTTATGTAAGGCAATTGCATTAGCAGAAGAGGATACGATGGCGGATAGGCGGGACAATAACGATTATTTGCGCGGCAGTCGCCTGCGGAGACGGTGAGACGGAGATGAAAGTATGACAGTGGCGGTTAGTTATCGGATAAATAAAAAGGTAGGAGGCGGGAGAATGACCCTGGATGAGTTGATTGTTTCGAGAAGAAGCGTAAGACAATACAATGAGAAAAAGGTTGAAAGAGATAAGATAGAATCACTTGTTAATGCGGCAATATGGGCTCCCACGGCAGGGAACCTCCAGCTACTGCATTTTGTGGTAGTCCGGGATAAAGGGGTCATTGAAAAAGTGAAACTTTTTTCACCGGGAATGCCAAAAACGGCACCCTGTGTAATTGCAATCTGTGCTGACCTTGAGGAGGCCAGGCTAAGGGGCGGGGAGTTTGCGGAGAAAAATACACCCGTTGATTCGGCCTTCGCGGCACAAAATATACTGCTAAAAGCTCACCAAATAAGGCTTGGGGCCTGTGTGGTCAAATCATACAACAAAAAATCAATAGGCCGGATTTTAAAACTGCCCGGTGCAATGATGGTACTTATGTTAATAACGGTAGGTTATTATGACAAACGGCCAAAGGCACCGGCAAGGAAAAGTCTTTCAGAGGTACTCCATTATGAAAACTGGGAAAGCGAGATGAAACAGGATGAATAGAGACTGCCAGGCGAGGATATTTACTTTTCTTCTAACAAGCGCAAGGGGATGCGTGGATGAACCGCCCCTCTACGGGCCGCTTAGGCTGTTAGAGGCATACTCATTGCTGCTGGGAATGCTAAAATCCGATGAAACCGATGAGTTTTATTATAAACTGAACGAGAAGATTGAAGCATTAAAAGATAGGTGCATGGAAGATGAAGGTGAGTTTATCGAGGGGCTTGACAGGGTACTGGAGGAACTGACCGGTCACATTATTGATGAGTATTAAGGAGGATGTGTATTATAGACAGCGGCAGTATGTGGTGCCGTCGCCCGGAGGTTCTGTTGCAGGGCCAAAATGGGATAATATGGAGGGATAATTATGAGCATTAGCGTCAGAGAAGCTCTCAGGCTTGAATGTTTCAAAGGGGTAAGGTTTATTGCGGGGGAGGCGGGTTTTGACAGGCTAATAACCCGTGTGAGCGTATTGGAAAGCCCCGACCTGGATGACTTCGGAACCGCAATGGGTAAGGGGGATTTTTATATATCCAGCTTTTACGCTATTAAGGACGACCCGAAGGCCCAGTTGGATACCCTGAAGATACTGGTGAATACCAATTCAAGCGGTCTTTGTCTGATAGACCTGTATATGGACGACCTGTGTCGCGACGTTAAGGAGTATGCAAACAAAGAAACCTATCCCATTGTGATGATATCCAATTTTGTTCCCTATGCTGCGGTTATTACCGAGATAATGGATGCAATAATTAAGCACAAGGAAGACACCATCACCGAGATGACCATAAGAAGCCTTCTGCAGCCCAATGTCACCGGCCAGGAGGTTTGCGACACAGCAAAGAGGATAAACAACAAGTTCAGAGACAATATAGGAGCCCTATACCTCAAGGCGGACTCTGAGGATAAAGAGGGCATCGAAGCATTGAAGCATAGTCATAGGGACAAAGAACACTGGTCTTTTTTAAAGTATGAAGGCGGCATCCTCATTATAATGAGTTTCGGTAAGGCGTCCAAGGAACGTATACATATACAGTTAAAACAAGTTACTGAAAGCGTTGATTACTATCTGGATAATTATGGCCTGGGTATTAGCAGGTTCCACAAGGGGTTGGACAACCTCAACACATGTGTAAGGGAGGCACTTCTTTCCTACGAGGTGTGCGAAGGAAGAAGCGAAAGAAAGGTCTACTATAACGACCTGGGGGTGTACCGGCTGCTGATGCTCCTAAAGGACGAGCCCGAACTTAAGAGGTATCACGATGAGATAATGATACCCCTTGCGGACTATGACGCAAAAAACGGTACAAGCCTTGTGAATACGGCAATATCCTATATTGATAATGACGGTAACTTGGCGAAAACCGCCGCAAATCTATACCAGCACCAGAACACCATAAGATACCGTCTCAACAAGGTCAGAGAGATTCTGGACATGAAGGAGAGGGGCGTCAGTTTTTATGAAAAAATATCAATTGCAGTAAAAATTAATAAAATAATGAAAGAACGTTTGTAAAAACAACAAATCGATTAACATATAATTGTTAAACAACCAAAGGAAAATAAGATTTTATGTAGAAGAACTAATATTTATACAAATAATAATAGCTGCTGTTAATTGAAAATTTATGCACAGCAGTTTTTTAAAAAACAAGCAAATTAAAGGGACTACAGTAGTGAAGACAGAGCTGCGGGATGAGATATTCCGCAGGTTATTATTATCAGGGGGTGTATATTTATGAAATTCCTTTTAAGAGAAAAAAGCATCGTTTTGACAGTGACACTGATAGTGCTGGTAGCCGTAATCGCATCGGGATGCGGGGGAAGCAGTACCGGTCAGAACGACACCGGGGAGGAGCAGCCCAAGATAGCGTTTTATGCATTCAACAGCGAACCCATACTGGACTGGGACCCAAGCGTGGAGTATTCCAATGGCATAGTGGTACTTAATAATGTTTATGAAACTCTGCTAAGGTACAATCCGATCAGCAATGAAGTAATTCCACTGCTGGCAGCTGAGTATTCCAAGAGCGATGACGGTCTTACCTGGACTTTCAAACTAAGGCAGGGTGTAAAGTTCCACGACGGTACCGACCTAAAAGCGGAAGACGTTAAAGCTTCGATTGACAGAACTATAGCTTTAGGTCAGGGAGCGGCCTTTATCTGGGATGCGGTGGAAGAGATAGTGGTAAAGGATGACTATACAATCGATTTTGAGCTTAATTATCCGGCTCCCCTAGACCTAATTGCCAGTTCGGGCTATGCGGCGTTCATAATGTCAGCCGAAGCGATAGAATCCAATCCAGACGACTGGTTCTCCCAGGGTAACGAGGCAGGGACCGGTCCCTATATGCTGCAGAGCTTTAAAATGGGCGATGAGGTTGTTATGACTAAGTTTGACGACTACTGGAAGGGATGGGACGGCGAGCATTTTGATAAGGTTGTAATAAAGAAAATCCCTGAAACCGCATCAAGACGTCAGTTGGTCGAAAAGGGGGAAGCGGATGTTACGATGGAGCTTCCCTATGAAGATATTGAAGCACTTAAAGGCAATTCCGCTGTAAACATAATCGATGAGCCATCATTCCAGAACCTGCTGGTATTTTTCAATACCGAGAAAGCCCCTTTGGACAACAAATTGGTAAGACAGGTACTTTGTTATGCTTTCCCCTATGGAGACGTAGTTAAGTACGCAATGGGCGGATATGCAACCCAGGGCAGAGGACCTATTCCTGCAGGGCACTGGGGTCATGGAAAGGATTTATTCCAGCATGAATATGACTTGGACAAAGCAAAGGAACTGCTGGCCCAGGCCGGATACCCGGATGGGGGGTTGGACCTTTTGTTTACCTATATGGCTGGGGACGAAGCGGAGAAAAAGTCGGCAGAACTGTATAAAACGGAGCTTTCAAAAATTGGTATCAACCTTGAGATAAGGGGAATGCCGTGGGAAAGCCAGTGGGAATTGGCGAGGGACTCTGATCCAGAAAAGAGGCAGGACATACTGACAATGTACTGGTGGCCGGATTATGCCAGCCCTTATAGCTGGCTATACAGCTTATACCACAGCGAAGAGGAAATTCTGTTTAATTTGGCATACTGGAAGAATGCCCGGTTTGACCAGTTAATAGACGAAGGGAACGAAAAGAGCGGTATAGACAGACAGGTAGCGGAAGACCTGTACATCCAGGCGCAGGAAATTCTTATAGAGGAGACGCCATCGTTGTTTGCCTATGATAAAAGATATGTATGGGTTACAAATAGTTCCTTCAAAGGGTTTGAAAGCAACCCCATATATCCCAACGTGGTATTCTTCTATGATACATATCGTGAATAGAAATCCAAGGGGCTAGTATTTAGCCCCTTTATAGCGTTTTCCGGGGGAGGTGAGCTTTTGAGGTCGTTTATTTTAAAAAGAATAATTCTAGGAGTATTGGTTTTGTTTGGAGTAGTATTGATTGCCTTTGTGCTAACCAGGGTGATTCCTTCCGACCCTGCCGCACAGTGGGTGGGGCAGCGTGCGACGTCAGAGCAGATAGAGGCAGCAAGTATAGAGCTGGGGCTGGATAAGCCTTTGTACGTGCAATTGGGTAAATATTTGGCCGACCTGTTTAAAGGCGACCTGGGACGCTCGCTGAGGTCACACCAGCCGGTATCGGCCGAGCTTAAGGCATATCTTCCGGCTACCGTAGAGCTTGTACTGGTATCCACAATCGTAGCCATTTTTTTAGGCATACCTCTTGGAGTTGTATCAGCCAAGAGAAAGGACCAGCTGGTGGACCATGTAAGCAGATTCTTTTCGGTGGGTGCTGTATCGCTACCGACCTTTTGGGTGGGAATGTTCCTGCAGTTAATATTCTACAGATGGTTGGAGCTGCTTCCTCTGGGAGACCAGCTTAGCATGGGGATAAAGCTGACCTGCGAGATACCCCATATTACAGGTTTTTTAATCTTTGACAGTCTGATAACCGGTGATTTGGTAGTTTTCAAAGATGCACTGGCCCATATAATACTGCCGGGAATAACCGTTGCCCTGTACCCGATAGGGTTGGTGGCACGCATGACCCGTTCGGCCCTTCTCGAGATACTGGACGAGGATTATATAAGGGCGGCCCGGTCATACGGACTGCCTGAAAGGATGGTGCTGTGGTCCTATGCGATTAAAAACTCCCTTGGCCCAACTGCTACCGTGGTGACGCTGTCCATAGGCTATACCCTGGTAAATACGTTCCTTGTGGAAGCCATATTCAGCTGGCCGGGGATTGGGAGCTACATTTCATCGGCAGTTATAAGTCTTGATTATCCGGCGATAATGGGTGTAACAATCTTTTCAGCCTGCGCCTACGTGGTGTTGAACCTAATTGCAGACGTCATAATTGCCTTGGACCCGAGGGTCCGGGTATAGGGAGGTGCACAGCATGACAAAAAACTTAGGACTAATTAATTCAATCAAACCAAGAATCAAAGAGATTAGACTTTCCCTCTACCTTTTGGGCAGAAACAGACTGACCCGGCTGTCGCTGGTGGTGGTTATTCTTCTTATACTTATTGCTTTGGTAGCACCATATATAGTTCCCTACCCGGAGCACATAGAAACCGAGACCAACCCTGAAGACAAGCTTTTACTTCCATCCGGCGACTATTTTTTCGGAACCGATGAGCTGGGAAGAGATGTTTTCAGTCGTGTCCTTTACGGTACAAGGATCTCGCTGCAGACAGCCATTGTAGCGGTAGGGCTGGCACTTTTAATAGGAATACCCCTTGGGGCCATTGCGGGAGCTACCGGGGGCATAGTCGACGAAATAATAATGAGGATTACAGATATATTCTTAAGTTTCCCGCCTTTGCTGCTTGCCATTGCCATAGCTGCATTCCTCGGCCCAAGCCTTGAGAATGCGATGCTTGCCATAGCGGTATCCTGGTGGCCGTGGTATACAAGGCTTATAAGGGGTCAGGCAGTATCCATAAGGGAAAGACAGTTTGTTAAAGCGGCAAGGGCAATAGGGACCCCTCCGATGAAGATAGTATTCGGGCACATAGTGCCCAACTGCATTGCGCCGGTTATAGTTCAGGCATCTATGGATATAGGGGGAGTTATATTAACCATTGCTTCGCTCAGCTTTTTGGGACTGGGCGCGCAGCCTCCTACTCCCGAGTGGGGGCTTATGGTAAGCACCAGCAGGAACTATTTCCTGAATGCATGGTGGTACAGCATTTTTCCGGGGCTTGCCATATTTGTAACGGTTTTGGTATTTAACCTGCTGGGGGACGGTTTGAGGGAGATTCTGGACCCTAAGACCAGAAAGATTTAAGGGGTGGAAGAAATGAGCGGGTATTTCGAGGTAAAAAACCTGAAGGTGGATTTTAAAACCTTTGAAGGGCAGAAAAATGTACTCGATATAGATTCCCTTGCACTTGATAAGGGAGAAACCTTTGGGATAGTAGGAGAAAGCGGAGCGGGTAAAACCGTGCTTGCCCTTACAATACTGCGCCTTTTATCGGCACCCCCCGCCGTTATAAGGAGCGGCAGCATTAATTTAGATGGAGAAAACCTGCTGCAAAAGACCGAGAAAGAGATGCAAAAAATCCGGGGCAGAAATATTTCCATGATATTTCAGGACCCCATGTCCACTTTAAATCCGGTTTTTACGGTGGGAGAACAGATAATACGAGTGTTCAAGAACAACAAGAGAATCACCAGGAAGGATGCACAAAAAGAAGCCCTTAGGATGATTGA
>Ga0172377_10001914_pt1 | contig 21259 bp, 21 predicted proteins | sample Pumphouse3metaG_FD_119749 | JGI IMG/M metagenome (GOLD analysis project Ga0172377, IMG submission 119749) | Leachate microbial communities from a municipal landfill in Southern Ontario, Canada - Pumphouse #3 metaG | ecosystem: Engineered > Solid waste > Landfill > Unclassified | place: Canada...
ATTCGGACCACACCAGAAATGGTGTGAAATATTACGCAAGAACGTTTTGTCCCGCGTGGTTCACGCCATCTCTGGCGTGATCCATAATCCATCCGCCCCCTTATTCGGAGATAAGATTATCGCATATGGCCTCAAATTTTTATTTATTTTCCTTAACCGCCGTAATCGCATACTTCGTCACTCTTCCGAAAGCGAAGAGGAAAAGAAGAACGAGCGCCAAGTCGCCCAAAACGGGAATGAGGCTGACGAATTGCATCACCGCATAACCGAGAATGAAATCTTTCCATAAACCTTTTTCTTTCTCGGCATACAGTTTGAGTCTCGAATTGGCGAGCCTGCCCAAGATAACGGGCGTGATGGCCAGCGCGCAGATTATGAGTACCACATAAAAGAACAGGATCAAAAGCGCCAGAGGGAAACCGATGACAGTAAGAACGGCAACCAGAATGACAATCGGATTCAAAACGAACCAGATAAAACCGGAAGCGATGCGTCCCCAGATTTCCTTTTCGGTGATGGGCACCGTGAGCGCCTTGACCTGCTTGGCAAAAAATTTAGACAATATCAGCATTATCACCAAAAGGCTCAGAAATTGCCAAATTACAACACCGGCAGTGGCAGCTTCGTTCTGCGTATAATTGTCGGTAGGATTTTCCATCGGCACTTTGGTAACGCTGCCCTTGACCGCCTCGCCGGCAATGGCAATATCAGCACTGCTGGCGTAAGTAAAGTTTCCGGCGATAGAAGCGTCTTTATCGAAAGAAAGATCGCTTGCGCGAAAATCGGCGTTACCTCCCACCTTGCCTGAAAAAATCAATTGCGAGCTGGAAACCTTGGCATTGCCCTTAACCTCGCCGCGAAGCTCCACTTTGCCTCCTGCAACATAAAGATTGCCTTGGATAACGCTGCCCTTTTCGATAACCACATTACTGCCGACGACGGTGACATTCTTGCCCACGTTTCCCGCCAATATGATCTTACCTCCCGCGATGCGGACATCACCCGCGCTGTTTCCTTTGACACTCGCATCACTGCCGGCAAGTATGATATCTCCATCGGCGTTTCCGGAAAAACTCACATCCGATCCGGCTAAAATCACGTCACCTTTCACATTTCTGCCCTCGGCAATTTTGTCTCCGGCGTTGATATAATCAGTCCCGATCTCCTGCCCGCCCGGAACGGGAACTATAGTGTCCTCCGCCGCGACCGCCACTCCCGCCAAAAGGCAAAAAACAAAAACAACAGCACATAGCTTTTTAAAGATTTTGTTTTTCATATTTTTAGTTAAGTTATTAAAAGTCACCCAGAGCGTCTTTGACCGTACGTGCGGCTTTATCGTTTTGTCTGCCTAGCCATTTTTTAAAGTCCAGAATTGACGGGTCTTCCCCTTTAAATTCTGCTTCGTAACTTTTAAAAAATATTCTAATTATCCCAGAATCCACTCGCATTTGAGACAAAAGGCTTTTAAGGTTGGCGGAACGCACTCCTTTATATTTGAATACCTCTGATTTTATCATTCTTTTAAAATTAGTTATTAAAATTCAAAATTCTCATCCAAGAGAATATTTCCAATTGTCCGCAAATCGCGTTCGTTCACGATATCGGTGTGGTCCCTGCTCATAATCTCTATAATCTTCTGCATCTCGCGATGGTCGATTCTGTCTTGAAATTCCATATGCCGTTCCATTGTAGTCTCTTCAAACCCTTGCAAAAAGGCCCTGATTTCTCTCTCTTCCACCCCGTTCAAGTGACCGTGAATTTGGGCATAGTGCAATGCCTGCCAAAGTTTGTCTCTTTTAATGTAACCGTTCAAATATAAATGTTCCATAAAAATTATCTTATCGGTTTAATAGTTCACGCAATTACAGACCTCGACTATGTATCTTTGACCGAAAGTCCGTATATTCCAAGAAACAATTAGAGCTTCATCTTGAATACACGGGACTTTTTCTCCTGAAACAAAACCTACATTTTGTCATCCTCGTAAGGATCCCTAAAACTGGTTATTTCTCAAGAACAGATGCCATGATTATTCAATAAGAAAGCAAAGGATTCTCTTTTACGTCAGAAAATGATTGTTTTATGGAGGGAGATACCTGGCTCACCTGCACTTTGAATTGTTTATTCTAGCCAAATCAAAAGGTAAAATCAATCTTTATCTGTCATTCCGGAATTTCGGTACTCCGAAATATCCGGAATCCCGTAGCTATGCAAGACAAATATTGTATTTCATTTTTATGAGTGTATTTTGCATTATGGATTTCGGATTTTTGGACCACACCAGAAATGGTGTGAACCACGCAGAACAGAATGTTCTTGCGTAGCATTTCACACCATTTCTGGTGTGGTCCGAATACAAGGCCGAGATGACAGTTTTTAGAAAGTAAAAAACAGGTGTCGGGAAGTGCAGGCGGATCAGCGCAGGTATCCTTTCAGCAATACAGAAACGGTCTCTAAGCACGCTTTCTATTCTCTGCATAAAAAGCGCTCTTTTTGACAGCGACTACAAGGACAACTGCCAACAAAGCAAATTTCAGATATGCGGCAAAATCATTATTTTTAGCCGCAGTCTCGTCGCTTTTTACTATTATATCACTATCTTCCTTTTTCAAAAAGCGGACGTCCGATTTGAAACGCGGCAAGACCCGATATCCCAAGGAAGTGCGGCTGAATATCCCCGTAACCGCCATTCGGTCTCCGGACTTCAAATCCGCAAATGAGATGCCTGTTTCCGGCTCGGCATAAATTTTCACCTCTCCTCCCGCCGCTTTCAAAAGAAAAGTGTTGGCATCTATAATGGATCCAACCTCACCTTCCGTCGCCGCCAAACCTCCCAACTCGCTTTCCAAATTTGCAAAATCCAGAGTGAAAGATTCCAGCAAATTATCACCGCTGATTTTTTCCGCCGCAACCGCCGCCGCAAGCAATCTTTTTTCTCCGCCCACCTCGGCAAGCCGTCCATATATTTTTACCTCATCGCCCAAAAGCAGTGAAGACAAATCGTTGCCGGTTCCGAATATTTGAATTCCCTCCCCGGAATCCTTTTCCCAAATATACAGAATATCTTTACCCAGAACGCCATGGGGAACGGAAACCAGCCCGAATAATTGCACCAAGCTTCCTAGTGGAAGCGCCTTGACCTCGGCGATGGAAACGGCAGCGTATTGCTCTTTCGCCACGGCGGCATCACCCAAAACTTCTCCTCGGTCTTCTTCCTCCTTGCCACTGCCGACACTCGTTAAAGAATATTTGGAAGAAGCCGCAGTCGCTTTTTTCGCCGTACTTTTCGCCTTGGTGTTCGGGGAAGACGGCGTCGCCTCTTGCGTCCAAGTCCAAGTGCCATCCGCGCCAAGGCTGTAAGAGAATCCTTCCTTCGATTTTTGATACGACACGCTATCGACCACCATCTTGTCCGGCCAGAGCAAATTTACTTCTTCCTCGGAATTATTGAAAGCTATTTTCGTTTCTTCGCTGCCGATAATCAGATAACCTTTGGCGGCAATAATCCTGTCGCCTGAAAAACAAAAAGTCTTGCTGCCTTTTCCCAAAACGTCATCCAGGCACCATCCTTTCAAATTCACGTCGCGCTCATTCTCATTAAAAAGTTCCACCCATTCAAAATTATTTTCTTTATTGTCCCTGCCGGCGGGATCGGGAAAAATTTCATTGATATTTACTCCGTCGGCAAAATCAAGATCCTCATCACTGCTCGAGTTTTTATCGGCGCCGTTATCATCGCCGTCGGCGGTTTCCTCCTCCGGCTCCGGCGCCGCGGTTTCGTCATCAACGCTTTTCGCCTTCTCGTCTTTTTTCACCTCTTCTTTTTTATCTTCTTCAATCTCTTTGATAATATTCTTGCCGCCCGGAGTCGGAAGAGAAGTCCAAAGCCATTTCTCTTTTTCCAAGGCAAAAGAAACATTCTCTTCCGCCGCGCTACTAAGAGGAGTCTTAAAAATCAATTTGCCCGCTGCGTCTTTGAGAGTCGCGCCGTCTCCGGCATTGTTAAGCGAGAGTTTGGTTTTGTCACTGTAAAACGCCCGGTACTCTCCAGCTTTAATTTTAGTTCCGGCAGGAAAAATATATTTGCCCGTCTTTCCCGCCTAATCTTCCAAACTCCATCCGCCAAGATCCACTTCATTTCCTCCGGCATTATGGATTTCTATAAATTCCGTTTTGGCATCATCGCCCTCGGGACTTATCAATAATTCGCTTACGACAATTTTCTTTTCCACTGCCGTTGCCGCGTTTGAGGCGTCATCGCTTGTCTGACTGGACAAAGAAGAACCTGACGAACTTTCATTCGCGGTTTCAGTGGTTTCGTCGGCGCTCTCCGTTTCCGTATCTTCCGTTGTCGTATCTCCCGTTTCCGCTTGTTCAATATTTTCATCCGCATTATCAGCACCTGATCCGTTATTTCCGCTCTCCTCGCCTACGGTTGTTGCCGATGGGTTTTTGGAATTCCGCGGACTGGGCGTATCTTGCAAAGAAAAATCACGAGAATTATCTCCCGTATCCTGCATTGTTCCCGCAACGATTTTCCGCTCCAAACTTTTCCCCGCCGAAATGTTTCCGGCAAAGGCGCTTCCCAAAAAATCCGCCGCCGCACCCCAACCGACTTTATCCGCTAAAATTTTTTCATCGTTATACAACGCGACGGAATTGTCATCCGCAAGAGATTCTCCTTTCACCGAATAAAAATTGTCCGGCGCCGCTTCTCCCATATAGCATTTGGTATCTTTAGCCGCTCCGCACACATACCGCGGCGCAATCAAAAAATATCCTCCGGGCGGAATTTCCAAACCGACATCGGAATCGGCACGCACTCCCGTAGCCGGATCAACCGCCGTCCCCGCATCGGATAAAAGACTATACTCCTCCGTTCCCGCTTTCGTCTTTTTCTTCACCGACCACCCTTTCAGATTTACGGCATATCCGTTCGGATTATACAGCTCAATAAATTCATCGCCGACCTGCTCTCCGCCTGTTTTTATTTCGGAAATCAAAATCTTGTTTTGCAAACTGTCCGTTTGTGCAAAAATCATTTTTTCGAGCATAAAAAAACTCCCAATAAAAAAGAGGAGCAACAAGAAACCGTAACAGCAAAAACTTTTTTTAAGGAACATAAAAATAAAATTATTCTTAATACCTGAATTTTACAACAGACATATTCCTTGCGCAAGAGCCGCCACAAGATATGGAGAAGTAGCAGATCATGGAGTAGTGTATGGTTGCGGAGTAGCAGGTGGAGTAGCACGGCTTTAGCCTGCGCGGTTGTCCAATGCAAAAAAGGAACAAACACATACGTTCGTTCCATCCGCTTGGGACAGCAGCGCAGGCTAAAGCCATGCTACTCCGCGCATGACTTCGTAAAATAATTCGTTTTACATAAACAAAAGACGTGATAAATCGCGTCTCTACAAACATAAAAAATTACCCAGTCAAAAAAATCCGAGACTTAAATCTCGAATCTTATTTTTCTCACTTTATCTTTCCTGCCCGCATTGATTTCCTTTTTGATTTCTTCTTCTTTGAATTTGAATTCCTGCGCCAGCACCGGACTCAAAACCGCGACGGTTAGCGTGCCGTTTTTGAAATGCAACGCCTGCGATTGCCCGATTACTTGCTTGCCGAATATCCCGCAAATTACTTTTTCCCACAAATCACAGACCTGCACCGCTTCAATCTGCCGCGAGATCCCCGCCTTGTTGAGCGAATTCAGCAAATCTCCTCCGATAGAATTTAACATATTGCCTCCTTTTCTATTTTATCCCCGAATCGGCATAATAATATAGATAAAACTGTCATCCAAAACGGATTTGATCACGGAAGGAGAATTTTCATCATTGGCATCCAGCACCACCTCGTCCCCGGTTATACTGCCAAGCCCGTCCATCAGATATTTATAGTTATACACCACCTCCAACTCTTTTCCCGAAATCTTGGCTTCGATTTTGGCATTATTATTCCCGATCTCGCTCGCCTCCGAACTTATTTCCACTTTATTGTCGGTACCCAAATGGAATTTCACGCTGTTATTGGAAGAAGCGGAGAAAAATCCGGAGATGCGCACCGCGTTGGAAATATCTTTTACATTAATAATCGCGTTCGCCAAAAACTTTTCCGGAACAATCTGCCGATAATCGGGATAACGTCCTTCAATAAGGCGAGACAAAATATTGGCATTGCCGAAATCAAAAACGATCTGATTCTCCGCGATAACGACGTTCAGCATCTCATCTCCTTCGCCCAAGTCGCGCACAAGTTCCTGTACGGTGTTGCGCGGGATAATTACACTGCGCATATCTCCCAACACCTCCAAAGCTTCTTTGCTTATATTTTCCGGCAAAATCTTGAGCGTTTTTTCCGCCAGACGATAGCTGTCCGTCGAAACCAAAACAATCTTATTCTTTTTAATATCGGAAAAATCCAAAAGCACTCCGGTAATTTCCATCCGCGACTCACTCACGGAAATTGCCGGAAGAACCTGAGAGAGGGCTTTCTTGAAAATCTCGCTTTTGATCTTGAGAAACGGTTCGGCATCAATTTTGGGAGAGAGCGGATATTCGCGCGCATCCACGCCTTTGATATTTATCTTATAGCCATTGCATTTGATATTTACCATATCCTCCCGTGTTTTAATTTCCACATTACCATTGGGAAGATTGGAAATGAAATTGGCAAAGAGTTTGGTTGGAACTGTGATTCCCCCCTCTTCTTCGGTTTTTCCTCCTATCCAATAATTGACCGCTATTTCCAAATTAGTGGAAGAAAGCTTCAAACCTTTCTTGTCTGTTTTTAAAAGGACATTATTCAGTATAGGTAAAGTGGTGTTTTTATTTACAACCTTACCGACGACATTCAATGCTTTGTTCAGATTTTCCTGTGTGCAAATGATTTTCATATGTTATGATTATTTATTGTATTTAATTTATAAATATATTAATACAGTAGTTATAGTAATAGGAAGATTTTTGGTGGAAAAGTGTTTTGTGCCTCTTGTTTCAGCTGAAAATCGCTTGCGTAAAATGTGTATATATCCTGAGTGAAACTGTGAGAGAAACGGGCGCATCTTTCGGATTTTTTATGCCGTATCGGATATCGGATATTTATCAAGATTCTGTCCACAGTTTGTAAAATAATTTTTCATAGCTTTTGAAAAGTTTTTCCATAAGATATCCACAGTTTGTGAACAAATGCATTCGTTATCCCGAAGTGCTTCAAAGAATTTTTGTTTAGGCTTACGGATCACGCCAGAAATGGCGTGAACCACACAGGATAAAACGTTCTTGTGTAGTATTTTACACCATTTCTGGTGTGGTCCGAACGCTAAAGACGGATTTCTGATTTTGGATTGATACAGATTTTTGGTATCTGCTGTAAAACTATATTTTGCATATGACTTGTAGTTTTTATATTAATCATTATAGATTCTTTCAATAATAAGATGGATTTCCTGTTCGATTATTTTATCGTTTTCAACTTCCTGGGTTATTTTGTCAAAAGCGTGCATCGCGGTAGTGTGATCCCTCCCTCCCAGCCACGAACCGATGGAGGGGAAAGAGCTTTTGATTTCTTTGCGCATCAGATACATTGCGATTTGGCGTGGCTTCACATATTCTTTCTTGCGGCTTTTGTCAGTCAGATCATCGTGCGTAACGCCGTAAAATTCGGCGACATTCTTGATAATGTCTTTAGGGGTGGTCGCTTTTTTGATTGGCTGGGAAACGATATTGGAAAGAATGGCGGTGGTTTTCTTCAAATCCGGATAGCTGCCGTCCAGTTCGCATACTGCTACGACGCGGTTAAGCGCGCCTTGGAGTTCGCGGATGTTTTTTTGAATATGCAGCGCGATGTAGTTGAGCGATTCTTCCGGTATGTCGAATTTCTTTTCCTTCGCCTTGGTTTTTAGAATGGCGAAACGAATTTCATAGTCCGGAAATCCGACATCGGCTATCATGCCTCCCTCAAAGCGGGAGCGCAGTCTTTCTTCCAAAGCCGGGATCGCCTTGGGCGGACGGTCGCTGGAGAGTACGATTTGCTTGCCGTTCTCATAAAGAGTATTGAAGGTGTGGAAGAATTCTTCCTGGGTTTTTTCTTTACCCGCCAAAAACTGGATATCGTCAATTATAAGTACGTCGATATCGCGATAAATATTTTTAAAATTTTTGGTATTTCTACCGGAGATGGCCTCAATAAGTTCGTTGGTGAATTTTTCCGAAGAGGCATATTTGATTTTTTTGTTCGGATCATTTCTGACGACTTCGTTGCCGATGGATTGCAGGAGGTGGGTTTTCCCCAGTCCCACTCCTCCGTAAATGAAAAGCGGATTGTAGCTTTGCCCCGGCTTCTTGCTGACTGCCACGCAGGCGGCATAAGCCAGTTCGTTGTTGGGTCCGACTACGAAATTGTCGAAATTATAGGCGGAGTTGAGAAATCCGTCCGCGTTTTTGGGTCGTGGTGCCGCTGCAGCTTCTTTTTCTTGCGGCGCTGCGGCGTCTTCTTTGACCGTGATATTGTCTTCAGAAGGCTGTTGCCCGATTTTGTATTCAACGGTATTTACTTCCGGGCATATATTTTGAATCGCCTTTAGAATTTCTTTGTGATATTTATTCTTGAGCCACTCTTTTGTAAAACCATTGGGAACACTGATAATAATTTGCCCGTCTTTTTTACTGGCAATATTGGTGCTTTTAAACCAAGTGATGAAGTTGGCCTTGCTGATGCAAAGCTCCAATTCACCCATAGTGGCTTGCCAGAGTTGTTCGTTGGTCATATTTTTGAGCGGTAAAATACCCTTTTAAAGTGGATAAGTGCATTATATCACAAGTCTATTTTTATAAGAAATGGCTTATTCTTGCAGAGGCTGTGGATAACTTGTGGACTGACTGTGTGGGGGCTGTGTAATCTTGTCGTTTTATACGGTCATTCATACTGCTAGAAATTATTAGCACAAAATGTGACTTGTCAAGTATGTGGCAATCGGTTGCTCGCTTGCGCTTGCTGCTATAGTGGACACTGTGACCCACCCGCATTTTGAATCGCTTTTTTTAGCTAAACTGAAAGGTAAAATCAATCTTTATCTGTCATTCCGGAATTTCGGTACTCCGAAATATCCGGAATCCCGTAGCTATACAAGACAAACGTTATATTTCTTTTTTACAAGTGAATTTTGCATTATGGATTATGAATTTCGGATCACATCAGAGATGATGTGAACCACGCGGGACAAAACGTTCTTGCGTAGCATTTCACACCATTTCTGGTGTGGTCCGAATACAAAGCCGAGATACTTGTTAGAAAGTAGAAAAATAGGCGTCGGAAAGTGCAGGCGGGTCAGATAACCTCCGCTTATTGACTTATTTCTTGTCCTATATTATACTGACCCTAGTTTGTTAATTTAGAAGTTTGTTTTAATACTATGAAAAGAACATATCAGCCGAAGAAGAAGAAAAGGGCGCGAACACATGGGTTTTTTGCAAGGATGTTGACTGTCGGGGGAAGAAGAGTTCTTTCCGCTCGCAGGAGTAAAGGCAGAAAGGCTCTGACTGTTTAGGTCCGAGCTTCTTTTGTTATAGGAAAAAATAATGCTCAATAAAGAATTCAGGCTCAGAAAACAAAAGGACTTCGATCGGGTTTTTGGAAAAGGCGGGTCCTTTTTCTCTCAGGATTTTTTGGCTCTCAAGGTGGCCCCCAATGATTTCGCGTGTTCTCGCTTCGGTTTTATCGTGAGCAACAAGATTTCAAAAAGTGCGGTGAAACGCAATCGCATCAAAAGGCTGCTTCGGGAATCGGTGCGTTTGCGATGGGCGCAAATAAAACCGGGCTTTGACGTAGCGCTGATGGCAAGGGCGGATGTTTCGGAAAGGAGCTTTGAGGATGTGGATAAGGCTGTGGATAGCCTGTTGAAAAAGTCCGGATTACTCATAAGAAAGTAAAAGAATCTTCATTGTGGCGAAGAATATTATATTAAAACTGATACGTTTTTATCAAAAAACCTTATCTTTCGATCATGGTTTCTTTTCTTTTTTGAAAACCTATCAGGGCTGCCGTTTCTTCCCCTCTTGCAGCGAATATACTTATCAAGCGATTGAAAAATACGGAGTGCGGAAAGGCGGTTTCTTGGGTCTCAAGCGGATTTTGCGATGCCATCCTTTTACCAAGGGAGGAGTGGATCTGTTAAAATAAATAAAAATAACATATAGAATATGATACTATCTTTTATATTTACCGAGCTTATCTATCGTCCGCTTTTCAATCTGCTGGTTTTTATTTATGACATTGCGGGACAAGACGTGGGTGTGGCAATTATTTTGCTGACGATTTTGGTGCGGCTGGTTCTCTACAAAGTGAACGGAAAGGCTATCAAGGGTCAGCGAGATCTGCAAGAAATCCAGCCGGAGATCAAAGAGATTCAAAAAAAATACAAAGACAACAAAGAAAAACAGGCGCAGGAGCTGATGGCGGTTTATCAAAGGCGCAAAATCAGCCCCTTTTCCGGTTGTTTGCCGCTTTTGATTCAACTTCCTATTATCATTGCGCTATATCAGGTCTTTATAAACGGATTTCGCAACAAGAGCTTGGACTTGCTGTATGCTTTTGTGCCTAATCCTGGACATCTCAACACGGTTTCTTTCGGCGGCGTTATTGATTTGGCGACCTCAAGCGTGTTTTTGGCTTTTTTGGCCGGAGCTTTGCAGTATTATCAGACGAAAAGCTTGATGGGTGTGACGGCGCAAGAGAAAAAAGAAAAAGCCGAGCCCAAGAAAGACGAGGAAATGACTCCGGAGGAAAAGATGCAGGACTTTACTCAGTCTCTGAGCAAAAATATGATGTATACAATGCCGGTGGTTACTTTCGTTTTTGCCATGACGCTCCCCTCCGGGCTGGCGCTGTATTGGTCGGTGACTACCCTATTTGCAATTGTCCAGCAATACTTTATAATTAAAAAGCGTAAAAGAGAAACGGAAAAGGCATAGCGCGCGGGATGGAAAAAGAACGGAAGTTGATCTGCGTGAGAAGGCGTCGGGAGCCAAAAACTTTGCCGAATCAAATCGGCACAATTCACAGCTTATAAGTATATTCAAAAATATGTACAACAAAACTCAAGAATTGGTAAGACAAACTTTGGTTGATCTTTTGGAGGTGATGGGGGTGGAGGCTTCTATTGACGAAGAGCGGATTGAGACTATCAAGGACGGCAGGGAGATTTTTACGCTGAATCTGAAGACGGAATATCCCAATCTGCTGATCGGACAATATGGAGGAAATCTGCAATGCCTGCAGCATCTGGTGGGAGTTATTGTTAAACATAAATTGCTCGCTGAGGGTGGAGACGCCGCCAGCCTTGATGACGAGGTGAAATTCAATATTGACGTTAACGATTACAAAAAGCAGAAGAAAGAGACGCTGGTGAAATTGGCGGAGACGATGGCGGATCAAGTGGTTTACAGCAAGAACTCGGTGGCGCTGCGTCCGATGTCCCCCTACGAGCGCAAGGTTATCCATCTGGAGTTGGCGGATCGCAAAAATCTGGTGACGGAGAGCGTGGGCGAAAACCTAATGCGCCGCGTGATTATCAAATACGTGGAAGGACAATAAAATCAATTACAAATCATAGATTGCAATTTTTAGATATGGGACGGCGCTTTTCCCCTTCTAGAGCTGCAATTTATTTTTTTGTGAAAAACTTAATGGGGTTATGCACAATCTGTCATTTCGAAATGAGGTACTCCGATTGAGAAATCTAGGAACAATACTATGTAAATATAATCCTATTGTAAAAATAATATCAACAAAGTCTTCGTGCATTTCCCAGATCTCTCAGTCGAGTACTCCTTCGAGATGACAAATAGAAGTTAGTCAAGCCCCGGTATCGGGATTACCGCGTCGTCGGAGTATCGGCTCCTCGCAATGGCAAACAGTATCAATCGCGTAAGTCCTAACATAATGATTTTACATTTATTCCCCCTCACCCCGACCCTCTCCCGATAGGAGAGGGAGAAAATCCGAATACTTTATAAGCAGATTGTGGTACGGATTAAGTTTTGTATGTTTGAAACATTTACCGTTGCGATGTAACCGTGTAATTTTTAAAATGCTATGCTCAAATTGGATAAATTTAATCTGACGCAGAAGATCGCCTATAATGCCGCTTTTTCCACGTTTGCGCGCGTGTTGGAGATAGCCGTCGTTTTTCTGACCATCAAGCTTACCACCACTTATTTGGGGGTAGGCGGGTTTGGGGATTATGGCACGGTGCTGGCTTTTGTATATATATTTTCCGTCCTGGGGGATTTTGGTCTCTATTCGATAGTGGTGCGGGATATTTCTTTGCCGGGCGCGGACGAAAGCCGTATCGTTTCCGGCGCGCTTTCCATTCGACTTTTTCTGGGTGCGGTCGTCTTGGGTTCGGCTTATTTTTTCTCGTTGCTCTTTCCGTATTCCGACCCGGTGCGTTCGGGTATTTTGATTGCGGCGGCGGGATATTGGTTTCTGAACGGCGTGCAGGTTTTGGTAGGTCTTTTTCAGAAGCATCTTTGGATGGATCGGGTGTCGGTGGCGGAGGTGCTGGGGCGGGTAGTACAGCTTGCGGGAGTGTTTGTTGCGGTAAAATATGATTTGGGATTTTTATTTATCATCGGCACCGTCTTTTGGGGCTCGGTTTTTAATTTTCTTATGGTGATATTCTATGCGCGCAAGCTGGTTAATATCCGTCTTAATCTCGATTGGAATCTTTGGAAGGATATGCTGAGGCGCGCTTTTCCTTTGGCGGTGTCGGCCGTACTGGTGATGATCTATTTCAAGCTGGATACAATTTTCCTTTCCGTAATCAAGGGGCGTGAAGCGGTGGGAATTTACAGCGTTGCCTACAAGGTTATGGAGAATCTTATCTTTTTTCCTTCGATGCTGGTGGGGCTGACAATGCCTCTGATGAGCCGGAGTGCTTTTACGGATCGCGCGCAGTTCAAGTCGATTATGCAGCGCACGCTTAACTTTCTTTTGGTCGCTATCGTGCCTATCGTGCTTGGCATTTTCGCGGTATCCGATAAACTCATTACGCTTTTTTCCGAGCCGGCATTCCATGATGCGGCACCGGTGCTGGACATCCTTATCGTGGCGCTTGCTTTCATTTTCTTGGGCGCGCTTTTCAGCAACGTTATTATTGCGCTCAAACGCCAGAAAGATTTGGCTTATATTTATCTTTGCGGCGCGGTCTTCAATGTGGCGGTAAATCTCGTCGTTATTCCCCGCTATTCTTATTTCGGCGCAGCCTATTCCACCTTGGCGACGGAATTTTTGGTTACGATACTGATGATGGTCGTCGTTTATCGAGAAATAAAATTTCTTCCCTCTTTCGGCAACTTATGGCGTGCCGGCGTGCCGGGGCTTCTGATGTTTGCAATTTTGTCAGTCTTTCCTTTTTTGGATATTTTTTCTATGATGATAATAGGCGCAGCGGTTTATATTTCCGCCTCTTATCTATTGGGCGCGGTGTCCAAGGAGGAGATGAAAAAACTGCTGCAAAAAAGGGCGTAAGGGTCGCGCGGTAATTTTTGTCAGGCTTTTGTTATACCGGTACTCCGGGCGCCTCCGCAATCCCGATACCGGAGTTTGACTAACCCTATTTTTTGTCATCTCGAAGGAGTACTCGACTGAGAGATCTGAGAAATGCACGAGGCTGTGCCGACTAAAAGTTGTCATCCCGGAATTTGCGCAGCAAATATCCGGGATCCCGTTACTAAGCCGGTAAAAATGAAATATAATGCTTGTCTTGCATAGCTGCGGGATTCCGGATATTTCGGAGTACCGAAATTCCGGAATGACAAATAAAAATTGATTTTATCTTTCGAAATATGTTTCTGTGTTAAGGTGAGCTATTAACTTCTCTATCAAAAAAACGATGCCGGTGGATTTTATAAAAAGCAACGCACTTATTCTTTCTCTTGCTCTTATCGCCGGATTTTTGGTTGCGGTGAATCACCTGTCCGTTTTCTTTATTTTATTTTCTCTTGCGGCGTTGTGGCTTGTTTTGGAAAAGTTTGAAAGCTCTCTCGTACTACTGGTTTTTTATCTCCCCTTCCAAATCGCGCTTAACGTCGCTTCCGGTTTCGATCTCGCTTCCGGGCGGGTTTTTATTTTGCTTTTTTTCGCGGTGTGGATCTTTCGATCGCTCAAAAACAAAAAATTGGAAATAGATTTTTCGCTGACGACCTTGCTTTTGATTCTGTTTTTATTCTGCGCTGTGTTTTCACTGCTGCAATCTGTTGAGATGGATCGGGCGGTCAGAAAAATTCTGGTTTTTCTTTCCGTCTTTCCGCTTTATTTTGTCCTTACCTCTTTTGCGGACAGGAAAGATTTTATTTTAAAAATAACGAAGGCTCTGTTGGGGGGCGGTCTCATCATCTCTTTGTGCGGTGCGGCGCAATTTTTCGCGCAATTTATTTTTGGCATCAATCCCCTTTTTGATTTTTTTGCGAAGATCATCGCGCCGGTTTTTTACGGCAATACTTTTGCCGCGGAAGTGGTGGCTAACCCAGCTGGCTGGTAAATGTCGGCGGTACGACGCTGCTGCGCGCCTTTGCCATTTTTTCCGATCCGCATATTTTTTCTTTTTACTTGGGGCTGATTACTCCGATTGCTTTTGCCGTTGCGATGCTGCCCGGGGAGGATTTGAAAAAGGCAGGCGTCTTGGGGAATAAGAAATTTGTCTATCCGACCTTTTTGTTTCTCGTATTGGCGGAGCTTCTCACTTTTTCGCGCGGCGGTTATCTGGGAATGGCGGCGGGGTTTTTCGCTCTGATTGTTTTATTCAGGAAATTTTTTACGGCGGCGCAGAAAAAAATCATATTTTATTTTGTCGTTTTTGGAATTATTTTTGCAACTTTTATCAGCAGCTCAATTCTCACGCGCTTTCTCTCCAGTTTTGATTTTGCGGAAGGTTCGAATATGGAACGGATGAAAAATTGGCAGCAGGGACTCGACGCTTTTTCGGAGAATTTTTTTACAGGCGTGGGCATCGGCAACTATTCTTTTTATCTTGATCCCACGACGGCTTATCGCACTCCCATTTACGCGCATAATCTTTATTTGGACTTGGGGGCGGAGATGGGCGTTTTCGCTCTTCTCGCTTGGGTGCTGCTGATCGGCGCAACCGTCATTGAGCTTTATGTCGCAAGCCGTCGCACTTTGGACAAGACGCTTTCCTATCTTTCGTTGGGACTGATCGGCTCGCTTGTTTGGTATTCGGTTCATTCCTTTTTTGATACGAGTATCTATGCGCCCAATATCCTCGCGATATTTGCGGTCGTCCTGGCCTTGGCGGTGCTGTCGATAAGATGTGTTAAAATGGAAAGAGGAAACGGTTGATTTTAGGGGTTCATTCTTTGGGTTTGCCCCAAGCTGCAAAATGTCCGCATATGTTTTTTCCACATTGGACAACTGCGCAGGCTAAAGCCATGCTACTCCGCGTAATGTTATGTTCGACAAATATCCATAGTACTTAATTTATGACGTTTATTTTTCAAATTATCTTAACTGTATTCTTTCTTGTCTTTGCGCGGCTTTGTGCCAAGGACGCAAAAAACGGCATATATGCCGTGCTCTTTTTGTTGCCGCTGTATCTCGTCCGCTTCTCTTTGTGCGGCATTCCGACGACGGCGCTGGAGATTATGATTTATATATTGTTTATCTTGTGGGCATTAAAAAACAAAAAGCATCTCAAGATTTCTGAAAGTATTGGAAAGTTTTATCGGAGCGACAAAATTTTGGCTGCGGGAACCGGTCTTCTTTTTCTCGGAGCGATATTGTCGATGTTTCATTCTTCCGATTTGCGCGCGAGCCTCGGTATTTTAAAAGGCTGGTTTGCGGATCCGTTTTTATTTTTCATAATTTTTACGAGTGAAATAAAAACGCGCAAGCAAATTGTCGACGCGATTTGGAGCTTCGTATTGTCAGGATTCGCGGTAGCCTCGATCTCTGTCGGCTACGCATTGAATAATATTTTCACTTTCGATGGCAGGTTGCGCGCTTTCTACGAGTCTCCCAACTATCTGGCAATGTATTTGGCGCCGGCGTTTTTGTTTGCTGTTTATCTTTTTACTCTAAAAAAGAGTGGAGATATTTTTTCGTCATTTCGGACGAACGGAAGAAGCCCCTCTTCTGTGTCCAAACTGAATAAAGTCGGTTCGGTGAGCTTGAAGGGACTTTTTGAAGTACTTCGGAATGACGAGAGGGCGCAGGTTGTAATATTATTTTCATTCGTAATTGTCATTTTTTTAACCAAGTCTTATGGCGCGGTGCTGGGAATTATGGCGGCGCTTTTCTTCTTTTTTCTGAAAAAATATAAAAACGGCAATCGCCGGTTACCCCAAAAAAATCAAAAAGCGCTTCTGATTCTGGCGGCCATCGTGCTTGTGTCTTTTTCTTTTCTGACTTTTCAAAAATACGAACAGATTGTGAATTCCAACGAAAGGTCGTCTCTCCACTCGCGTTTGATGATTTGGGAGGCGTCGAAAGAGATGCTCAAAGACAGCCCTGTTTTCGGCATCGGTCCGGGAACTTTTCAGAAAACCTATCTGAATTATCAGAGCCGTTTTTCCACTCCTTATCTCGAGTGGGCGGTGGCTGAACCGCACAATACGCTGCTGGCTTTTTATTTGCAGTCGGGCGTGATCGGGCTGTCCGGGTTGATAATAATTTTGTTGTGGCTTGTCAAACGCGCGCGAACCGGCGATATTATTTTTCTGTTTCTGGTCTATTTTCTCGTCCATGGCTTGGTCGATACGCTTTATTGGAAGAATGATTTGGCGATGATTTTCTGGATTGCGATTGGTTTGGCGCGCGCGCTTGCACGAAGCGATGCGGCCTCATGTTAAAAATAAAAAACAGAAAGCTCAGGCAAATCGCTTTTTGTTGACCAACTCCCCGAAACAGGCTATTATGAACATAGTCTTTGAGGGGATTTTCTTTTTTTATTGCTAATTTTTCGCCTATGTCTTCGTCTTTGGGATTCATAACCGATAATCAAGATGCCATCGTTTTGTCTTTAATGGCAATCACCTTTTTGCTTTTAATGCTGAGCGCATATCTGTATCGGGAAGTTTCCCGGCTTAAGAAAAATGCGACGGTGCTGTTTTCCGGCAAGAAAGCCGTTGATTTGGAGGAAGTGATTATGGGGCAAATTGAAAAGAGCGAGAAAATCGAAAACGCGATTCTTGCGCTTCGGGATGCCGATCAGCGGATACTGCAACAGCTTTCCTATGCGGTGCAGAAGGTCGGTATGATTCGTTTCAATCCTTTCGGCGAAGTGGGCGGCAACCAAAGTTTCGCGGTGGCGCTACTTGACAATTATAACTCAGGTGTTATTATACTTAGTCTTTATTCCCGAGACGGAGTGCGGATTTATGCCAAGCCCGTTAAGGACGGAAAATCGGAATATCAGCTGAGCAAAGAAGAAGCGGAGGCTCTCGATATGGCTATGAAAAGATAAAGGCAGCAATGCCTTTTTAATGTTTACCGACGCCGAATTAGCCGGACGCGTTTTTAGAGACCGGAGCAGAAGACGCTTATTTCCTTTTGTTTTCGGCTTTCTCGACGGGAGATAAATTGATTTTATATATAATATTCGTAAGTTTAATATAGATGGCTAAAACAGAAGAAAACAAAAAAGTATTGATTGAAATCGACGAAACCGTCGTGGTGAAGGATTTGGCGGCGAAAATGGGGCTTAAAGTCACCGACTTGATCGCGGAGTTGATGAAAAACAAAATTTTTGCCACGCTCAACGAGAAGATTGATTTTGAGACGGCGGCTATCGTGGGCGACGATCTCGGCTTTGAAATTGCTCGCAAAAAATCCGATTTGGAAAAGAATCGGAATTTGTTGAAGGCGCGGACTTTTGGAAAAGGGGCCAAGAAGCGTCCGCCGGTGGTAGTGGTGATGGGGCATGTCGACCACGGAAAAACCACTTTGCTCGACAAAATTCTTTCCACGAATGTGGTGGCGGGAGAGCATGGCGGCATTACCCAAAACGTCAGCGCCTATCAGGTGAAAAAGAAAGGCGAGACTATCACTTTTATGGATACTCCGGGACACGAGGCGTTTCACTCGATGCGTGAGCGCGGGGCATATATCACGGACTTGGCGGTAATCGTAGTGGCGGCCGACGACGGCGTGAAGCCGCAGACCAAAGAGGCGGTGGCTTTTGCCAAGAACGCGGGGCTGCCGATTATCGTGGCCATCAACAAGATTGACAAGCCGGAAGCGAATATCGAGCGCGTGAAAAAGGAATTGAGCGATATCGATCTGATGCCCGAAGAATGGGGGGGCAAGACGGTGTGCGTCAATATCAGCGCCAAGACCGGCGAGGGCGTGGACAATCTTTTGGATATGATTATTCTTTATTCCGATATGGAGGAACTCAAGGCGGAATACGGAACGTTTGCGGAAGGATTTATTATCGAGTCGCATCTCAATCCCAAAGTCGGACCGATGGCCACGGTGCTTATCCAAAACGGCACGCTTAGCGAAGGCGATTTTGTGGCAGCGGGCATGATTTCCGGTAGGGTGAAAATTATAAAAAATTTTTTGGGAGAATCAATTGAGGATGCGACGCCTTCCATGCCGGTCAGGATATTGGGCCTGAATGAAGTGCCGCGTGCCGGAATGGTTATCAAGGCCTATCCGACGCGAAGTGCGGCGGAAGCGGCGGCGCAGGCATTCAAAGAAAAATCCGTTGGCGTTCTTACCGAGGGCAAGGTGCTCAGCGTTTCCAAAATCCAAGAGATGGCGGAAAACGGCAAAGTCAAAAAATTAAATCTTGTCATCAAGGCGGACACCAAAGGCTCTTTGGAGGCGATTGTGCAAATTTTGGACACGATAAAAGTGAGCGGTGTTGCCGTGCAGATTCTCAAGACCGGGGTCGGCGATATTACCGAGTCGGATGTCAAGCTGGCGCAATCTTCCGATGCCCGGATTATCGGATTCAATAACGGCGCCGATACCAATGCCAAAAGAATCGGTGAAAAAGAAGGAATCGGCTTCAAGCTTTTCAATATAATTTACGAGATGGTGGCTTATGTCAAAGAAGAGCTTTCCGATATGCTGGAAGCGGAAACGGTGCGCACGGATTTGGGCAAGATGAAAGTGATCGCGATTTTCAAATTGCCGAAGAAATCCGCCAAGACGGTCGATATGATTTTCGGCGCAAAAATTGAGCACGGCAAAATGGAAAAAGGCGCCCAACTGGAAATTATGAGAAATGGCGAGAAAGCCGGGACGGGAATGCTGACAGAGTTGCAGCACAACAAAAAAGCGGTCGGAGAATTGAAGTCCGGAAACAATGCCGGCGTTACTTTCAAGGGGAACGTGCTGGTGGAAGAAGGCGACGAAATTGTGGCTTACAAGGAGGAAAAAGTTAAAAGAATTGTTAAATAATATGAGTGATCGAATAGCAAAAGTAAACAAACTTTTCAAACAGGAAGTGGGGAAGCTCATTCTGGAGGACGTGGACTTCCCCGCCGGTATGGTGGTGACCGTTATCAAGGCGGACACTTCCGCAGATTTGCATTACGGCGATATCTATATCAGCGTGATGCCGCGGGAGAAAGAAGAGGAGGCTTTATCCGTCCTTGAAGAGGGCATTTATGCGATGCAGCAAAAGATAAACAAGAAACTGCACATGAAACCGGTGCCGATGGTTCGTTTTCGTTTGGACTTGAGCGGCGACAAGGCGGATCGAATCAATGAAATAATCAAGGAAAACGAGGAGAGATGCCGTTAGCTTGTTGCCGGCGTTCTTTTTTATAAAAATATGCAAGAAATCACAGACACTATCAGGGAGAGCGAAAATATATTGATACTCAGTCACAAGAATCCCGACGGCGACGCGCTGGGATCTTCGCTGGGACTGGCTTTGGCGTTGGAAAAAATCGGCAAAAAGGTCAGTTGTTTTTCCGTCAACGAAATTCCCCCGGTGTTTGGTTTTCTGCCCGGAGTGGAGATGTTTAAGAAAGAGACGGGATTTGCAAATTACGATTTGGTAATTTTATTGGATTGCGCGGTTTTTCGTCGGACGGGCATCGAAAATATTTTCAGCCTTGTTGCATCTTTCGACAGGCTGGTGGTTATCGACCATCATCCTCTTACGGAAACGGAGAACTTTATCAATTCGCAAAATTGGATTGACGAGAAGAAGGCGGCAACGGCGGTGATGATTTACGAGCTGTTGGACAAGATGGATATTGAAATCGACAAGCGGATTGCCACTTGCCTTTTGACCGGCATATTTACCGACACGGGAGGATTCCAGCATAATAATACCGACGAAGTGGCGATGCAGGCGGCGGCGCAGCTGATGAAAAAAGGTCCGCGCATTGAAAAAATCGCCAAGGGTATTTTTAACAGCAAAAATATTGCGGCGATTAAATTGTGGGGTACGGCATTGAGCCGGATTGAGACGGACGCGGAGACCGGAATGGCGGTGTCGTATGTAAACTTGTTCGATATCGAAGAAGCGGGCGCCAATCAGGACGATTTGGCGGGTCTGGTCAGTGTTATCAACACCGTTTCGGACGCCAAATTCTCTCTACTTTTGACGGAATACGACGACCGGAAAATAAAAGGCAGCTTGCGCAGCGAGGAATACAAAGGCGTGGATGTTTCCAAAATAGCGCAGCAGCTGGGCGGCGGCGGACACAAGCTGGCATCCGGGTTTGAAGTGGAAGGCGATCTGAAAAAGAGCGTGGAGCGCATTACCAGGCTGGTTCTGAATCTTCAGGAGGAAGAAAGAATCGCGGCACGGGCCGATTGAAGCAACCGCCAGAGGTTGCTTTTTTATTGCGCGCGACAAATTTGCTCTTTCCCCCGCTTCGCTTATACTGTAAGCATAAGCATTTAAGCGTATTTATATGAAATTCGGATTGCATATTTCTATCGCGGGAGGTGTCGAAAACGCTCCGCTGCGGGCGAAGGAGGCGGGATGCGAGTGCTTCCAAATGTTTTCGCGTTCTCCGCACGGCGGCAAGATGCGCCCAATAGATGCGACTGTGGCGGCCGCTTTCAAAGAAAACTTGGCGAAAGGTGAGGTGGAAGATTTTTTTATTCACTCGCCCTATTATATTAATTTCGCGTCGGAGAACAATCGTGTTTATTACGGCTCAATTTCAGCCATCCGCAGCGAATTGGAAGTCGCCGACCTGCTGGGCGCGCGGGGCGTGGTGACGCATTTGGGAAGTTCCAAAGATATGGACGGAGAGGAAGC